>Ga0226835_1000057_pt1 | contig 250921 bp, 223 predicted proteins | sample LAC_MetaG_1_FD_163627 | JGI IMG/M metagenome (GOLD analysis project Ga0226835, IMG submission 163627) | Anaerobic ammonium oxidizing microbial communities from anammox membrane bioreactor (MBR) in UC Berkley, California, United States -... | ecosystem: Engineered > Bioreactor > Anaerobic >...
ACGTCCGTGTTTCTCTTCCATAGCGTCCTCCAGTCTGGTGAGCATAGTCGCATACGCGCCCTCGAAACCCAAACCATTGAATCAAATTAAACCCAAAAACTGCTCACTTGAAACTGGGGCCAATATATTCTTCACTCGCTACTAAGAGTTTCTCTTTACCAGCGTATTGGATGAGCGCTTGTGCAATATTAGAATGTTCTTCTTGAATCTCCTTCGATTTCTTTTGGATATCTGGCACAGTTGAGCGAGAAATATTATCGCGAAAATACCGGCCACCCTGACGGCTAATTAGCTTTCTATTCTTTGCTCGTGTCAAGACAAGTTGCATTGATGCCGACGGCACTTGAAGACCATATCGCTCTCTGAGGGAGGACCGAATATCCTCCGCACTGAAGTCGTTTGCCGGATGGCAAACGATACAATCAGCGGCAAAAGGAAATAGCATGTCTAGGTGATCAATACCTGAATCGAAATTGGCCTTTAAGAGGGCAAGTGTGGCTAAGCCTTTTGCAAGACTGTGAGAGTGTGACTTAGAAATGTTTTGCTCGTTCATTGTTGTCATTGATCCCAAATTGACTAATTGACAAACTTAGTATTAAGGGTTTCCTCCTCCCTCCACCTCTTCGTCAACTCGCCCGTGAAGGCACGGTGAAGAAGCGATGAGAAAAGTTTTCCAAGATTTTCCGAAGATAAAGATAAGCTCTCTTTCAAGTGGGTGATTTGCTCGTGCAGGTTTGCGAACTCTGTTTGTAGTTCAAAAGGAGGTTGGTATACCCTCATGCTCATCAGCAAAGACATATCAGTGCGTGGCATCCTAGACCCTTTATTTGTTGACATCATGTGACTCACTATGAACTGAGTTCGTAGTAACATCGCAATAAACTCACGTCTAGCACTCTTGTTAGGTAAAAGTGGTACCAATTCCGTGGTACATCTGCCCAAGAAGGATGGTAGGTAGACTTTATTCAGATATGGCCTTAACTTTCCATACAGTACATTCCTATGATCAAACAAAAACGAGTTTCCTCTAACTTCGATCTTTTTCGCGCTTTCAACATCTATCAGTAACCTGCCTGTGTTGCCTTCCACGTGCTCAAGTCCGACATAGGGTAGCTCATTTCCTTCTGACTCGCTAACCACTTGCTTATCCTCTGTGCAGATGTCAGCCAGTGGCCCAACTTTCCACCCTTTCTCATTCCTCACCGGATCCCCAAACATCTTGTAGAACAGTGCGGGCAGTATCCGCTCGGCGATGGCGTCGGCTTCGCGGCGGAGTTTGCGCAGCGCATCCGCCCGATCCAAAATCTCCACTATCCGTCGCTGCTCGGCAAGCGGAGGAAGGGGGATGGGAAAATTCTCAAGCTCTGATCTTCGAAGGTTCTTGATATTCAATCCGATTCCAGCAGATTGCCTCCAAGAAGAGAACTGAGGTCCACGAAGATAGAAATGAAGAAACCTCTGGTGGACTCCTTCCTTCGGTCGCACGATCGCACAAAATGCACCAACGGAGCCATTCCAATCGTGCTCCATTTGAGCGGTTTTCCCAACTATCGTAATGCTGCCCGAGGACATAGCAATTAGGATGTCTCCCTTCTTCAGAAGTTGTTCTTTCGACACCCTCTGTATGGGTACCCAAACGAGGTCGTTAAAAATGTCAACCTCTTGTTGTATATTTCCGGCTCTTAAAATCGGTAATGTCCCTTCAGCAACGTAGTCCACAGTCTCAGAATTATCAAAAGACACCCCGCGAATAACATCCGCTACATCAGCAAGTTTGACCGTATTCCACCTCATCTCCTCGCCCTCCCTGCGTTGGACTCCGCGCTTTTGTTCTTCATCGGCGGTTGCATGTTTCTCAATTCGCGCTCAATTTCCTCGACTGTCGGCAGGCTTCCTTCGAATTCTTTTGGCAGCGCGGTGACGATCTTTGTCTCCCAATCAGCCACACCTATAGGTTTATGGAGGTCGCGAAGGGCATACTCCACCACGAGCCGGTCTTTGCCTTTGCAAAGCAACAATCCGATGGTCGGTTTATCATCGGGATGACGCAGCAGGTCGTCCACGGCAGAAAGATAGAGATTCATCTTTCCCACAAACGCGGGATCGAAGGGGACGGCTTTGAGTTCCACGACCACGAAGCATCGAAGTTTGAGATGATAAAACAGCAGGTCGAGGTAGTAGTCGGCGCTGGAGAATTCGAGATGCACCTGCCGTCCGACAAACGCGAAGCCCGTGCCGAGTTCGAGCAGGAATCGCTGGATGTGGTCGGTCAGCGCCTGTTCCACTTCGCGCTCACGGCGCGGGTCGGCAGTTCCAAGAAAATCGAACAGGTACGGATCTTTGAACACTTGAGCAGCCATATCAGAGTCGGCAGGTGGCAAGGTCTTCTTGAAATTAGTGACAGCCTTGCCCTGCCGCTTGTGAAGTTGCCGCTCTATTTGCAGGGCAAGAATGTTCCGCGACCAGCCGTGTTGAAGAGCAGCTTTGATATACCATAAGCGCGTGGGGGCATCCGATACCCTGTCCAGCAGCAAGCAGTTATGGAACCACGGAATTTGTGCAGCAAGCTGCTGCACAATTTTCTTGTCGGGCCAGGCTTTTGCAAAGGTGCGCATATACTTGAGGTTGCGGGGCGAGAGACCTCGCATATCGGGAAATGCCTCGCGCAGGTCGCGCGAGAGACGATCGATAACCTTTGCGCCCCACCCCTCGCTGTGCTGCCGCTGAAGAATGGAGCTGCCAATATCCCAGTAGAGCAGCACCATCGCTGCGTTTGCCGACAGAGTGACGCGCAGACGTTCGGCGGCGATACGCTGTTTCAAGTCATTCAACAGGGCACCGTAACTGGAGGGCATCTCGGTTACGAGCGGTGCAGCAGGAAATCTCACACCCCTCCCCGAACGCCCGAGTGTGCGCTGAGAATCACGCGGCGACTCGATAAGAGTTTTTCTCTGGTTTCCGCTTTTCGTCATCGCGTTTCCACATCTTTCAGCAGTTTCTCCAGCCCTTCGCTAATCTTTTTTTCGATCGCGAGCAATTCCCGAATCAACTGTGCAGGGTCTTCCTGCGGGGGCGGAGTTGCCACCTGCGGTTTGTATCGTCCTGCGGCAAGATTGTAGTCGTTTTCCGCAATCTTTTCCACAGTCGTCCACCAGCATTTCGGTTCTTCGCTTCCCGCTTCGAGGATCGTCCCGGCTTCGACTCCGGGCGGATTTGTAAAGCCGCTGGACTTATACTGTTTCCAGAGTTGGAGGAGATTCGGAATATCGTTCTTCTCCGGAGTTTCTGGCCTTCCGCCGCCGACTATCTTGTCCGGGTCGAAGCCGTCGTTCTTGACTTCGTAGAACCAGATTTTTCTCGACCTCACCCCCTTGCCCCTCTCCTGGGAGGAGAGGGGAGCGCGAAACACCAGCACGCCTGTTTTCACTCCCGCGTACGGCTTGAACACGCCCGCGGGAAGTGAGATGACGGCAAGCAGCTCGTAGTCTTCCACAATTTTTCTGCGGAGTTCCACGTGTGCACTTGTTGAACCGAAGAGCAAACCTTCGGGAACGATGACAGCACAACGTCCGCCGGGAGCCAGGGCTTGCATCATCACACCGAGAAAAAGCAACTCGCTCTTCTTGGAGTTCGTTGGAAGGTCTTTACGGATTGATTCCTTCGGGAGCACGCCTGCAAATGGTGGATTGGAAAGAATGACTTTGTATTTGCGTCGAAGGTCGTCGTCCGACAGTCCGCCGACTTCAGAAAGGGAGTTGCCGCGTTTAATGTTGGATTTGGGAACGCCGTGCAGGACCATGTTCATCGTGGCAATGCGCATCATCTGCCGGCTCACATCGTTGCCGTAGAGTGAGGCTTCCAGCAATTCCCAGTTCGGCAGTTTGTCGCCAACGCCCTTCTTGTATGTTTGCAAATTCGGGATTTGTTTTTTGACCTCTTCAATGAACTCTGGCGGAACTTTGATTTCTTCTCCGTTCTCTCCGTTCTTCGTTGGGGGAATTCCCTTTGCGGCCTTGTAACGGTCAATCAGCCATTCTTCGCCGTAGATGGGCATCTCGATCGGATGCTCGCTGTATTTGGCAAGGATGTATTCGAGCGCGTCAATCAGAAATCCCCCAGTACCGCAGGCAGGGTCGTAGATTGAATCCCCGAAGTCGGGATCGGCCATTTCAACCATCATTGCCCTTATCTGGCGTGGGGTACGAAACTGGCCGTTGAGGGCAGATTGTCCAAGATGGGTAAGAAGGTACTCGAAGATATCACCCTTCTCATCGGGACCGAGTTTGCGGAAGTTGATGGCATCGAGTTCGTCAATGACCTGCTTGAGCACGTTGGGATCAACGATCTCGAGCGTGGCATCCTGGAAGTATTGGGCAATTTGGGGTTCGTCTTTGACGAGACTGGACATATATGGGAAAACCTCGTCGCGAAGGAATTTGTAGAGTTTCTCGCCGCTGTAGAATTTCCACTTCGACCAACGGTATCGTTCCGCTTGGGCGGGGAACAGTTTCTTGCCATTTCCCCCGACAAGCTTTCCTTGAAGCTCGCGGTTCGCTTCTTCCTCGTCGAGCAGCTTCAGGTAGATGAGATATGAAATCTGCTCGATATAGGTCACGGGGTTCGTTACCCCGCCAGCCCAGAGGATATCGGTGATACGATCGAGCTTTTTACGGATAGTTTGATTCATTGACTACGCTGCTTTCTGTTTGAATACGCTCTCATTCATCTCATTTACGACCTGCTTCAATCCTTTCTCACCGAAGAGTTCTATGCCTCGCCCTGCAGCATTGAGGATCGAAAGCGGCGGCTTGAACAAATCTTCTACCTCGACCTTTCCGCGAAGAACGCCACGGTTCTTGAGCAGTGAAAGATATTGTGCCTGATCAGGAGTGAATTTCTTTGTCACGAGCCATGCTTGAAAGTTTTCCCCAATCTCCTGCTCTTTTGTTTTTTGTTTCACCAATCCGAGAGCATATTTGATAAAATCAATCAGTGTTCCGCCCGGATTCCGGTATGCTCTGCGAAGGTTGTCTTCATTGAAATACATTTCCGGCTGATTGAGCCGCTTTGACAACTCCTCCTCTTCTTCTGGAGTCAGGGCGAATTTGATCCGTTCGTTCTCATCGATTGTCGTGGAGTGCTTTCGGATTTTCTCGATTAAAGGATCGTCCTTTGTAGAACTGCGAATGACGTTTTCCCAGCGTGAGACGTATTCTTTCTTGTCAACGCGTTCGCCGTGCGGTCCCACCTCAACATACTGAACAGCTTCGAGCCATTCGTCTTCGAGTCCTAACTCGATGAGATCACGTTTCGGTTTGAACACCTTTCGTCCAGGCGCTGCACCGTAACCACTCCCGCCGGCGAAAATATCGGTGTCAGAATCATTGAAGTAGTGATGGTTTCCAAAAAAATCATAGATGACGAACTTCTGTTTATCGATGCGTGAACAAGTACGGGTTCCACGTCCTCTCATCTGTTGATAGAGAATGGGAGAGCGGACTCTTCGGCACATCACAAGGTGAAGGACTTCTCGACAGTCGAAGCCCGTATCGAGCATGCCCACGCTGACGGCGATCATCGGGTACGTTTCGTACTTGAACTTGCGGATCAAATCATCGGCGTTCGGAACATCACTTGTAATCACCTGAGCATATTGTCCTTTGAGGTCGGGATGCAGCTGATTGAGGTATTCAGTCAATCGTGAGGCGTGATTCTTGGTGATGGCAAAAACAATAGTTTTTCCGGGTCCGATCTTTTGGTTGGGCGCGAGTTCTTTGTAGTTGGACCAAGCAAGTTTGTCAAACTCCTCCATCATCAGGCGATTGGTCTTTTCGTTCGTCCACTTTCGCTCGAACTCCGCTGGATCATAATGCTCTTCATCTACCTCGGCTCCCTCCGCCATGATGACCGTGATCCCCTCAGCGAATTTGTAAGGAACGAGATGGCCCTCTTTGAAAGCATCGATGAGATCATAGGAAAAATCGGGCTCATCGTTCTTACATTGATAGAACTGGAAAGTATTCCGCTCGATATACATTGACGGCGTTGCTGTCAAGCCAATGTGGATTGCGTCGAAGTGGGTGAGTGCAGTTTGCCAGGCGCCGTAGATGGAGCGGTGGCATTCATCAGCAACAACGACGTCGAAGTAGCCGCTTGACAATTCCGGGTAGCGAGAAATCATTGTTTGAAGGAGAGCGACGGTAATCTGCTTCTCCTGACGCTCGGCACCTGCCTTCAACCAATAACTTGAATAAGTCGGAAGAAGATCCTGTATCGCTTCGAGAGCCTGCTTCGCAAGCTGGTCGCGGTCAACAAGAAAGAGGATACGTTCCGCCCTTCCTGCTTCAAACAATCGCTTGAGATACAGGCTGATGACGTCTGTTTTTCCTGTTCCCGTGGGGAGTTGCAGGAGAAATCTTCTTTTGCCTAACTCGATCGCATGGTCGAGCGCTTGCATCGCGCTTTTCTGATAGCGTCGTACTTCGCGCTGCTCGCCCTGGCGCAGGTAGTAGTCGGGAATGGGGATGGTCGCCAACGGTTTCTGCTCACGACGAAGATGAAGGAGCCGTTCAAGATCTCGCGGGGAGAAAAATGAATTGACGACTCGTGCATCGTCGTTGGTGTAGTCCCAGAAGTAGATCAATTCGCCATTGGTGAGGAAGATAAACGGAGCGCCGATGCTTTTGGCGTAAGGGAGAGCCTGTTGCTTGGCTACGTAAGGATGGAATGCCGATTTCTTGGCCTCGATGACAGCAAGGGGACGTCCGTCCTGATTGTGGAGGACGTAGTCGGCATACCCTGTGGGACGCGAAGTCGACTTTCCGGCGTACTCTACGGATGGCTCAGAGACGGTCAGGTCGTTGTAGATAGGCACCTCTGTTCTTACTTGCTGCTTGTCGTTGAGGTCCCATCCAACGGCTTTGAGCCGCTCGTCTATTTTGATGCGGGCATCTTGTTCAGAGGGGGACATTAGCTCCTATGACTCATGTTGACTTGTCGCATGTTTTGGAAACATTGGCCGAAACAAGAACTATGGAATCGCTCACAGTGAGCGACTTTCCCGTTTCGGCGTTGTGCGTTTTGCACAAAGGGATAATGTACCAACTGTTATCGGCAGAGTTGTCCTTCTGTACGTGCGCACCGACTTCAGGTTTTTGGAGGCAACTCGTCTCCGGGCAGTACGACGGAAGCGACTGACCGCTGTGGTTCTTCCAATGTTGCAACCAGCTCCCACACTTGCACGTGTTCTGGCTTGTTCCGTTGATGTTCTTGACCTTCATGGGATTGCCCTTTCGAAGATGATAGTGATTTGTTTTTGGCAAACCCAATATAGAGGGTGGAATCTTTCCCACGATTACGGCAATGTTGTGGCAATTTACGGAAAGAACAGCAGGGGTCATTTTGTGATCGCGATTTTTTCTGGGGGTAGCCTTAATCCATAGGAAAGAGAATGTCGCTTCCCTTCAGTTGCTATGGTGAAGAACTGGTGCAATGTCGGGTTCTTCAGTGTGGCTCTTATTCTCGTATTCGTTTTGACAAGGTTTGCACGAAAGGTGCCCACACCAAGGTCCTTCCCCTGTTTGAGCAGTTTTTCCAGCCGGTCGCGAAATAACTCTGATTCCGGAAAACTCTCACGGTGGAACATCACGATGCTTTCCAAGAAGTGACGCGGCGCGTAGATGCCGGAAATTCGCTCGAAGGGTTTGCCCTGCTTTGCCCGTTCTGCAAAATACCTGTAATAGGCAAACATTATGGGGGAAAGCTCGATAACAGTATTGCCCACTGTGACCTTCCCTTGCTCTACTTCGATCTGCAATGTGGGGATGAGAGCTTCTTTCTCTTTTCGAAGTTGAATATTCTCTTGTTCAAGTCTGAGTATGCGGGGAAGCCCTGTTCCCAGTCGAACGGGTGTGACATAAGGTCTCCCGAATCTCGGTTCGTTACTGCGAATCAGCTCAAGCGGAAAATCGCCAGACTCGGCCATGAGGATCCAGCAGACCTGCATGGCCGGGGTTCCAGAAGCGATCGCAGCAGTGTACAACTTTGTTGGGGATGTCCCGAGTGATTGACAGAACGAAAGCAGTTTTGGATAAATCTCGTTGTGATCCGTGACGTTGTTGCAATCGAAACGATGGAGAGTTACACGATCGCACAGACCTCGCTTCAGAATTTCATCGCGCACATATCTTGCTATGTTTTCGAAATCTATCTCCTTTTTGTTCGTCGGATTCCAAAGCAAATGGACTTCGTCAAAAGACCTTCTCCTGAACACGGTGAGGATGGCGCCATCATCCTTGCCGATTCGCTCCCCCTGGTCATTCGTGCCGACAAAAGAAAGCAGCAGTCTCGTTTTCTTGATCCCTTTTTTCATAATGCAAACACTGAAATTGATACAAAAACCCGCCGGGTGACCCTGCTGTAAGGCTCTTCCACCAGAGACAGACAGGCTTCCCTACAGGTCGCCTGCGTCGGTCGGCCAAACGTACTTTGCCTGGCGGGCTAATCCTTCCCCCAGCAGATAGAACCGCCTTCCAAGAACTGCATGAAGATCACCCATGACAAGTAAGGCAAAATTGGCCGGCAAGTCTGCTGTTCCTCCCGTTGGCAGGATGGAAGAATGTAGGGGAAAAATGAAAGATGGTAAAGGGAAAATGCAGGATGGCCGGGATCCACAACGCTGGACATTCAGCGTAACCCGTTTTTGACCGTCATAGCGTAGCCGGTGCCCTTTCTCGAGCCCCCGGTGCGCCAAAGGAGGAGTCTGACGTGAAGGGAGCTTCCCAATCCAGCCGTGACCTTTACATATTGGGAGACGGGGTCTTTGAAAATCTCACAGACCCATACGAGATTGCAATGAAAAATACCTCAGAATTGAGTATCGGCGGACCCCCCGGTTCTGTCGAATTTCATACCTTGCAAACGACTATACTATCAGAAAGCCGGTTGCATGAAAGGATGACCCCGCCGGCACTCCAAAGAACTCATCAAGAAACGAACGAAAGGAGAAACACAGATGCAAAGGATCTTTCTGGCTATCCTTCTTGCCGCAATCCAGACTTTGTCTTCGGTCGCGTCCGCGCAGTCGAATGTTGGGACAGGAGGCAAGTATGTGAGCGTCAACGGCATGAAGATGTACTACGAAATCCACGGCAAGGGTGAGCCGAATTCGATCCCGCTCATCGTCCTGCACGGCGCTTATATGAACATCCCTTCCATGGGCGCCATCATCCCTCAGCTTGCCCGTACCCACAAGGTGTATGCGCTCGAGTTGCAGGGTCATGGCCGCACGAACGATATTGACCGGGCGATCACCTATCCCAACCTCGCTGACGACGTGGCGGCGTTTATGGACGCCGTGGGCATCCGGAAGGCAGACGTGTTCGGCTATTCAATGGGCGCCTGCGCGGGGCTGCAACTTGCGATCCGCCACCCGGCGAAAGTGAACAAGCTCGTCACGGCTTCCGTTGCTTATGACACTGCCGGCTGGCAGCCGGAATTCAGGGCTTTCATCCCGCAGATGACGGTGGAAATGATGCTCGGCATGCCGGGCTTTCAGGATGAATACCGCAAGCTGGCCGCCAATCCCGACGGATTTCCCGAACTGGTCAGAAAGCTGATCCAGCTCGAAAAGGAACCGATGGCGTGGGAGCAGGACGTGAAGGCCATGAAGATTCCGGTGCTGATCATCACGGGCGATGCAGACGTGAACACGCTGGAACATGCAGTCGCACTGTTCCGACTACTCGGCGGCGGCTTCATGGGTGACATGGGCAAGCCCCTGTCCGCTTCACGCCTTGCAGTCCTGCCGGCAACGTCCCATACCGCCGTCATCAATCAGCCTGACTTGCTGGCTGCTTTCATCGAACCCTTCCTGAAAGGCGAAACGCCGAAGGGGTTCTTTGAAACGATGTCGGAAAAGAAATAAACTGTGAAATAGGCGCGAATCACCCGCGGTAGAATGCCACTGTCCACCCGTAAGCCCCCGGCATCTTGTGCGTCTTGCATATTAGACGGAAACCATATACCATGGCAAGGTTCATTCAAAGCATGATGAATGCGATGAAACTACGAGGCCTGACAAACAACCCACAGAGCGGGCAGGCCCGCCACAAAACTTGGCGGGCAGGCGGAACCTCCGGAGGATGAATCGGGTTCCAGAGGCAATATGAAGCCCACTTTCTTTCGATCGTCAGCCGAGTTTCGTGAGTGGATCACCAGGCATCATGCCACAAAAAAGGAACTGCTGGTCGGTTACTACAAGAAAAACTCCGGCAAGCCAGGCATGACCTGGCCCGAGTCGGTCGATCAAGCCCTCTGTTTCGGCTGGATCGACGGCATCCGCCAGAGCCTTGACAATACCAGTTACACCATCCGTTTCACGCCGCGCAGACGCGGCAGCATCTGGAGCAGTGTCAATATCAAAAAGGCCCAAGTCCTGATCAAGCAAGGACAAATGCAACCCGCAGGCTTACGGGCCTTTGAAGCCAGGCGGGAAAACAAATCAGGTGTCTACTCCTACGAACAGCGTAAGGTTGATCTGGAAGAACCGTACAATCGGCGGTTGAAGAAGAACAAAGCCGCCTGGAGTTTCTTTCAGACACAGCCGGCCTCCTATCGGAAGGCCGTCTACTGGTGGATCATGAGCGCCAGGAAGGAAGAGACCCGGCTGAAACGACTGGACAAGCTCGTCACCTTTTCAGCCCAAGGGCAAAGGCTCCCCGAGTTGACGCCCAGAAAGCCGGCCCGGTAAGGGCAGAACCCGCCTAACTCACGAACAATCCCACATGGAGAAAGACGCAGAACGACTTCGTCCCTGCATTGTGACACCCTGATGCTTCCATGAGAGCATCTCCTCTCATGCTCAAAGAAGCAAACTGATCATCCTCCTTCCTCCACTCTTGCCCTTCCCGCAATGCTTGTTTACTTTACATCTCTTGGCGGGGAGACGAATAACCAATAACTATGACCATTAATCATCAACCATGAACCACCCCTCCCCATGTCGCCCCTTCCTTCCCCCCTGACCATCTCCACCCCCGGCCGCATCTGCCTCTTCGGCGAACACCAGGATTATCTCGGACTTCCCGTTATTCCCGCTGCGATCTCACGAAGAATCACCATCCGGGGCTCGGTCCGCAACGACGATGGCATGCATATCGACCTTCCTGACGTGTCATCGAAAGTCTCCTTCGCTCTCAGCGACACCCTTCCCTACACGGGAAAACGGGACTACTTCCGGAGCTGTGTCAATGTGCTCCGCAAACACGGCAGACGGTTTTCCCGAGGATACGACTGCATGGTTCGCGGAAACATCCCCATCACCGCCGGCACTTCGAGCTCATCGGCTCTCGTCGTTTCCTGGATTCATTTTCTGTCGCTCATCGCCGACGATCCGGTTCCGCTCACCCGCGAAGAAATGGGAACACTCGCTTATGAGGCGGAGGTTCTGGAGTTTTCGGAGCCGGGCGGAATGATGGACCAGTACAGCACCGCGATAGGGGGTCTCATCTTCCTGGAATCCCATCCAACAATGAAGGTCACACCGTTGCAGGCCAGGCTTGGAGCATTCGTTCTCGGTAACTCGCATCAGCAGAAGGATACGCATGGCATTCTTGCCCGCGTGCGCGCACAGGCAACGAACGCCGCAGAAGCCGCCAGGCGCACGATTCCGGGATTCTCGTTTCATTCAGCGAGGAAAGACGATCTCAGGAACCTCCGGGGCAAGGTCTCGTCGGACGAACTGGCCATTCTTGAAGCCACGGTCATAAACCGCGACCTGACACTCGAGGCGCGTGAACTGCTTCTTCAGGAAAACGTCGATCACAAACGAATCGGGACCATGCTCACCGAACACCAGAACCAACTTCGGGATACGCTCAGGATTTCAACGCCCAAAGTTGACGCAATGATCGATGCCGCACTGAAAGCCGGAGCTCTGGGAGCGAAGATCAACGGATCGGGCGGAGGCGGATGCATGTTCGCCTATGCACCGGACAACGCGGACCGGGTCGCGGAAGCCGTAGGGGCTCTCGGAGAAGCAATGGTCGTCTCGATTGACGAGGGGACGCGGAGGGAGCCTGCCGATGCATGAGCCGAATATCGTGATTCTCGCAGGCGGGATTTCTTCGCGTATGAAGAAATCAGCCGCGGGTGCGGCGGACAGAATCCTGCGAGACGAAGCGGCCAGCAAGCCGAAATCGATGATCGGCATCGGTGCCGGGCAGAGGCCGTTTCTCGATTACCTGCTCTACAATGTCCAATCTGCAGGATACCGTGACGTGGTTCTCGTTATCGGCGGAAGCGATGCCAGAATGCATGAATACTACGACCAAAAGGACAAACCCGTTATCCTGAGAGACCTGGAGATCCGGTTTGCTGTGCAGAAGATTCCCCCGGGCCGATCCAAGCCCCTCGGCACCGCCGATGCTCTCTTGTGTGCCCTGGAGAGCAGATCAGACTGGAAATCACAACAGCTCACGGTGTGCAACAGCGATAATCTGTACAGCATCGACGCGCTCAGGCTTCTGCGCGAATCGTCTGCCCCCAACGCCCTGATCAAATACGACTTCAAGGCGCTCCGGTTCCCCCCGGACCGGATCCGGCAGTTTGCGATCATCCGGACGGACGCCGAAGAGTACCTCACCGACATCATCGAAAAGCCGCCGGACGAACAGCTGAAATCGGTTGCCGCAAATCCGGGCGTGAGCATGAACATCTTCCGGTTCAGCTACGACGACATTCTGCCGTTCCTGAACTCCGTTCCTCTGCATCCCGAACGCGGAGAAAAAGAACTCCCGGAAGCCGTGCGGATGCTGGTCAAGACCCGTCCTCGGAGCGTCAGAACCTATGACCGGGCCGAGGTTGTGCCGGATTTGACCACAGTGGACGACATCCCGGCGGTTCAGCGATTCATCCGCGAGAATTTCGCAGACATGTAAATCGGGCAGACTGCGTACCTCCACCGAGTCGCCGGCGAGTCCGCAGGGGCGGCGGGGTTCTCTTCGGTCATCGCCTTTCCAACCCGAGGTTTCCATTCTCATCCAGTTGCCTGAGAATGGAAGGAGCGGAATGAACGCGGGATTTTGTTGAATTTTCATTTTTTTATCCCCGGCAAGGACAGGAAAGACAAGGAGAGTGTATGAAGACTGGAAACCGTGGAAAAATCCTGGCTCCGAAGCAACGCTCTGAGCTTCTTGGGACGATCAGAGTTCGTTTTGAAAATACTATGGGGCGCCATAAGGGTCTTGATCGGGCCGCGTGCAGACAAGGCTTGAGGCACATCCCGAAAAGCTCTGGTCTCTTTATGAAATGGAGCGCACCGGCGGCGAACCGGATGTCGTCGGTTACGACAGGGAGACTGGCGAATGTATTTTCTATGATTGCTCGCCGGAGAGTCCCGCCGGCCGCCGAAGTCTCTGCTACGACGCGGAGGCGCTGAAGTCAAGAAGAGAAAACAAGCCAAAGGGAAGTGCTGTCGGGATGGCGGAAGCCATGGGGATCGAGTTGCTCAGCGAAGCGGAGTACCACCGCCTGCAGGAGATGGGGGAATTTGACATGAAAACGTCGAGCTTGGTCAAGGCTCCTGCCGAGATCAGAACACTCGGTGGAGCGCTTTTCTGCGATCGCCGGAACACGGTGTTTGTGTACCATAACGGGGCGGAATCGTATTATGCTGCGGGGGGATTTCGCGGGGTGCTCAAAAGTTTGAATTAATCTCCACTGCAGACCGAACACCGCCGACTGAGCCTGCCTCCTGCCTTTCGTTTGCCTCACCGCTCACAGTGTTCGATCCCATGTCACGATAACCGGGAGTCACGGGTTCTTCTGAGCAATCCTGCCTCGGAGCATGCTTTTGCGGGACTTGCTGTGTCTACCCCCCCGGGGTCTGATTCATCAATTCGATCCCTTCGTTATTCCACGACCGTCGAGGTCGCTCTTACGCCGCCCACACAATTGTCCTGAAAGCGGTTGGGCTGACGGCCCGGCCATACCATGTTCTTTATGGATTGTTCGACCTCAGTCGTTGCAATGTTCCCAGGATGACGATCCGGGCCACACACCCTTGACATTGAGATTGCTTACTCCTATATTATTAGGAATCCTAACTAACGGACACACTCGATGCGGCTCTTCGTTCTTATCCCGTTCCTGCTGATCGGCGGCATCATGATACTCATGGCTCCTGCCCGTGGACCAGAGCCGACTGACGCCGCAGGCGAGAAGCTCTTCCGCCAGCGATGTCTCAGATGCCATGACTTGCGCATGGCCACACGGCCCATCCGGCCCGATGCTGCCGACTCGCTCGTCCAAGCCATGCGTCGCTACGATACACGATGGATCAAAGACCGGGAAGCTCCGGTTCTTGCCGACTACCTGAGAGCATATCACACTCGACGGCATTTACGTATCCATTCACATACTAACAACAAGGAGTAAATTATGAGAACTCTCCTTTTCTCTCTCACACTCGTTGCGATTCTCCTGGTAGTGACGGTTCTTGTGGAGAACTCCACCGCGCAACCGCCGGGACTGACCTATCCCGAAGGATACCGAAGCTGGACGCACGTGAAGTCCATGCTCATCCACAGCAAAGACCATCCGCTCTACGACCCGTTCAGCGGACTGCATCACGTGTACGTCAACGACAAAGGACTGAAGGCGGTGAAGAACGGCGGTACATATCCCGACGGCTCCGTGCTCGTCTTCGATCTTTACGATGTGCAAGAAGACAACGGCGCCTACGTCGCCACCGACCGCAAGTTCATCGGTCTGATGGTGAAAGACTCGAAGAAGTACAAAGATACCGGCGGTTGGGGATGGGATGTGTTCAAGGGGAATGAGAAGACCGGCGGCAACGTGAAGGATGCAAAGACCGGGTGCTTCAACTGCCACGCCTCGCAGAAAGAGAGCGACTACGTGTTTTCGCGGTATCAGCAATAACGAACAGGCTTAGTTCAGATTCACAAAGCACGGCATGCAGGTCGGAAGGCCATTCCGACCTGCATTGCCTTCCGGAGATTCTTTCATGCCAACATCCGTTTTCGACTCATCAAACCAGGACAGCCTCGACCGAAAGATTGCGTTCGGATTCGAACGCATCGCCCAGGTGCTGAAGACGCTCATCTGGAGTGAGAGCACAGAGTCCCGACTGAGTCCCATCCAGATTCAATTCCTGATTCAGCTGTTCCACAGCGCGAAGAAGGACTGGACGGTGAGTGATCTTGCGTCGTACTTCCAGCTGACTCCTGCAACGGTAAGCGACGCGGTGACGGCGTTGGAGGACAAGAGCCTGATCACCCGGCGACAGAGCAAGGGGGACAAGCGCATCAGCCATCTTCTGCTGACTGCCTCCGGACGACGGCAGGCTCTTCGACTTGCCGGCTGGATGAATGCCGTCCAGGATGTCGTTTCAACGCTTGAGAACAGCGACAAGACCTTGATGCTCAGGTCGCTTGTGGACATCATCGCGGCGCTGCAGCGGAATGGACTGATTTCCGTTGTGCAGATGTGCGTAACGTGCAAGTACTTCCGTCCCAATGCGCATCCCGGTACAACAAAGCGCCACCACTGCGCCTACATCGACAAGCCCTTTGGCGACACCGACCTGCGACTCGATTGTCCCGATTACGAAGAGGAGGAAGCAGATGCATGACGTATCCCACCGCGCCTGAACTGCACGTGAGTGATTGGATCAATACTCCCACCCCAATACGACTGACCGATCTTCGGGGAAAGGTCGTTCTCATCGGAGTCTTTCAGATGCTCTGTCCGGGCTGTATTCTGCACGGCATGCCGCTCGCGAAGAAGCTGCACGAACTGTTTGCCTCCGATGAAAGAATAAAAGTCCTCGGACTGCACAGCGTCTTCGAGCATCATAACGCCATGCAGCTGCCGTCGCTGGAAGCATTCCTGTATGAATTCCGCTACACATTCCCCGTCGGCATTGATGCACATGACGATGGCCCGGTTCCCCTCACCATGCGCACCTACAAACTTCGCGGCACTCCATCGCTGATTCTCATTGACAGACAGGGACGCGTTCGGGAAAGTCTGTTCGGTCAGGTGGATGAACTGGCGCTCGGCGTGCGGTTGGGTGAGTTGATGCGGGAGTGAATGCACAACGGTTGCACGTTCCTCCCGCCTCCCATCCTCTCTCTGTGCAGATCTTTTGATTCCATCTCTGCGGTGATGGACTTTCGCCAGCAAGCCCCCCCCAGCGCCTGGAAATTCCACGGTGCTCACGGTATCTGTTTGTCTTTCAAAGCCTGTGATGGTATATTGCCTTTCGGCTATGAGGCACTCTGTAAGTCTGATTTTCCTCGTCTTCCTTTCTCTCCCTTCATGGCTGATTGCCCAGCCGCATCAGTATTCGTTCAGACATATTTCCGTTGATAACGGGTTGTCACAAAATTCAGTGTATGCCGTTCTCCAGGACAGGAAGGGCTTTATGTGGTTCGGCACAAAGGATGGATTGAACCGCTATGACGGCTACACCTTTACCATCTTCAGAAACAAGTCCGACGATTCTACAACGCTTTCCGACAACTTTGTGACAAAGCTCTACGAAGACAAACGGGGACGGCTCTGGGTAGGCACACAAAACGGTGGCATCAATCTCTTTGACCGCCAAAGAGAGATATTCTACCGCTCGGAATTCCTGACGGACCTCCCTGAGCGGTTCAGGCGCTTCAATGTCACGGGCATTACAGAGGATCCCTTCGGAAACCTTTGGGTCGCTTCCAATGGCGATGGACTTTTCAAATTTGCCGTCGGACAGGCGGATGATGTACGCTGGCAGGATGACGTCTCCATCACACGGTTGTATCACAAAGGAGGAGACAACACTTCGCTTCACAGTGATATTGTCGGATACGTGCTGTGCGACAGCAAGGGCATGGTATGGGTCGTGACCGAAGGATGCATCCAGACGCTCAACACCGGTTTATCAAGCGCAGGTCCGCATACATTCCAGACAGTTCGTTCTGGCGTCGACAGTACCGTTGTGTTCTTGGCAATCCATGAAGATCGTGAGAGCAATATCTGGTTTGGAACATCCAACGGGCTGTACAAATATGACCGGAAGAGTGCGTTGGTTTCCCATGTCCGGGCGCACTTCCATGACAAGTTTATCCAGTCAATATGCGAAGACACCAGAGGAACGCTCTGGCTTGGGACATTCGGTGAGACAAGACAGTTCTTCCCGTCAGACAACAAATATTCGGAGTCCCCGATACGAATAGCCGATGCGCTCACTGCCGGCATGGGACATATTTTTCGCGACCGCACGGGCGGCCTGTGGTTTGGCAGCAACGGGCATGGAGTGTTCAGATACGATCCGAATACTGATCGCTTTCAATCTTATACGGAAGACACGGAAGCATTCCTGGGATGGAAAGGATTCAGCGTCCGCTCCATCTTTCAGGATGCACAGAATCGTCTTTGGATTGGTTCCTACGGCGGGTTGTTTGTCAAAGATTCTCCTCACTCCATGTTCCGCCGTGTACCTGAATTCAACTCGCTCATTGTAAGAAGCATCGCTCAGGACCACGACGGAACGTTATGGTTGGCAACAGACGGGTTGGTGCATTTTCATCCTCAGCGAGGAATCCTGAAATGGTATCGCCACAGGAAAGGGGATTCAACAAGCCTTCGAAGCGAGGCAGTATCGAGAGTGTTCATCGATTCTTCCGGCACCGTCTGGGTTATCGGCGGCGGCGCGATCGGTCGGCTGAAGAAACGATCGGGGACATTCCATTACAAGGTCTTCGGCGACCGGTTATGGTTCGGTGCAAACGATCCGCCTCCTGTCGGCGTTTACCAGGACCATGAGAAGAGAATCTGGTTCGCGTCGGAGAAGGGGCTGTTTCGCTTTACTCCATCAACAGAAGAATTGCAACGCTTCGTTCACGAGAAGGGAAACAGATCGAGCATCAACACCTCAGTAACGCTTTCCATCTGTCCGGATCCTTACGAGCCTGAACAATTCTTATGGATTGGGACTGCCGGGGGCGGTTTGAACCGGCTTAATGTCACAACAAATGAATTTTCTGCATTTACCGAGTCGGAAGGTCTGCCGAATAATGTTGTCTACGGGATCCTGAGCGACCGGAACGGTACACTATGGCTCAGCACGAACAAGGGGCTGGTGCGATTCGATCCGAAAACCAAAGCCGTGCGAACCTACCTCCGTGAAGACGGTTTGCAGGGAAATGAATATAATGCAGGAGCTTACTTCAAGAGCAAAGAAGGAATAATGTACTTCGGCGGTATCAGAGGGTTTGACAGGTTTGAGCCGGAAACGATCAAGGACAGCCCGTTCATTCCCGAAATCGTGATCACCGGATTTTCCCTCTTCAACAGGCCCGTGGAAATCGGGGATAGTACGCACATCCTTCAGCAGGCAATTTCAGAGACGAAAGGCGTCAGGCTGACCTATGAACAGAACGTTTTTTCCATAACGTTTGCGGCTCTGGACTTTGCCGTTCCGGAAAAGAACAGATATATGTACAAATTGGAAGGTTTTGATCCCGATTTTATTCCGGCCGGCGCAAATCGCACGGCGACGTATACCAGCCTTGATCCCGGTACATACGTCTTCAGAGTGAAGGGCTCCAATAGCGACGGTGTCTGGAATGAACAGGGAGCTTCTCTGGAGATTGTTATCCTTCCGCCGTTCTGGATGACGTGGTGGTTCAGGATTTCAGTCGGGGTAATCCTCCTGGTGATTGTCGGAGGTACCATCCGGCGAATGGAATCGCGAAGATTCAGAGAGCAATTGAGAACAATGGAGCGGGAAGCTGCGCTGGAACAGGAGCGCTTGCGGATTTCAAAGGACATGCATGACGATATTGGCGCACGGCTCACTCAAATCGGGCTTCTCAGCGAACTCAGCAAACGAGCTGCATCACCGAGAGAAGCAGAAGAGCACATGGAGAGAATTTCATCGGCCGTGCGCGAAACAGTGGATGCCTTCGATGAAATTGTCTGGGCGGTGAATCCGCAGTATGATGCCCTGGAGGGCGTTGTTGAGTACATCAGTCAGTACGTTGCGGAATATCTGGGCAAAGCGGGAATCCGCTGTTTGCTTCACATACCAGAATTTCTTTCTTCCAATACTCTTTCCGCTCAGCACCGCCATAATCTGTTTATGGCTGTGAAAGAATCAGTCAACAACATCGTCAAGCATTCAGGGGCAAGAACAGCAGCACTGACTGTTATCGAGCAGGAGGCAACTGTCACATTTACCATTGCCGATGACGGCGGGGGATTTGCGACGGGGTCCATTCCGCCTTTCAGCCACGGTGTTTCGAACCTGAAAAAGCGGATGGACGATATTGGCGGCGTTTGTGAAATCTCCAGCGCACCGGGCAACGGAACGATGGTGAAACTCACCGTCGGGCTGAACAAAGCAAAAACGAACACTCCCCGATGAGCGTCAAAATCACCAATTCTGACTATTGTGTTCCTGCGTGATCGGGCGTATTTTACGCCGATGATTGCGGACGCAGAACTATGAGTATGCGAGTTTCCATTGTCGAGGACGACTCACGAATTCGTGAGAGTCTCATCGTACTCATTGACGGCACGGAAGGATTCCGCTGTGTCAGTGCGTATGAGAATGCCGAGGAAGCGCTGGAGGATATTCCCCGTAAAGCTCCCGATGTCGTCCTGATGGATATCAATCTTCCGGGGATAAGCGGCATTGAATGCGTACGAGGCTTGAAAGACAGGATGCCTGACCTTCAGATCATTATGCTTACAGTGTTTGAAGACAGCGAAAGAATTTTTCAATCATTGGAAGCTGGGGCGACAGGATATCTTTTGAAACGGACGCCCCCCGATCAGATCTTGAGTGCAATACGAGAAGTCTGCAATGGCGGCTCACCGATGTCGAGCCAGATAGCAAGGAAAGTTGTTCAATCCTTTCGCAAGACGAGGGAAAACAGCAATCCTCCCGTTAAACTTTCACCGCGCGAAGAAGAGATTCTCAGTGCGCTGGCGAAAGGGAGCCGTGACAAAGAGATAGCCGAAGCGCTCTTCATTAGTGTCGATACAGTCCATAGCCATCTGCGCCGCATTTATGAAAAACTGCAGGTGCGCTCACGCACTGAGGCGGTGGTAAAGTATTTGCGGAAGTAGTTCCTTCAGAGCTCACCCCCGCGCTGTGCTCACGCTCTTCCGGCGGGCGTTCCTCTTGTTCCCATCGTTGACCCCTGGCATGGCGGGCACATCACCCGAACTGGTGATACGTCGCTCACAAACAGCAATACTTTCCTGATATTTTCACCCTTCCTGGCGATTTACGGGATGACTCCGCGCCTGTATATTTCCAGCGGAATGTCAACCGCATGGCTGTCAATGTTTCCAGGAGGGTTAATCTCAATGAAACTTCAATCGACGTTGTTTCTTTCTCTATTTCTGAGCGTGAGCATCTTCGCTCAGAACATCACAAACACACTCGGAACAGGTGGTGTGTTTAGCATTAAAGACGATACCAACACATTCTTCTCGCTTGATCAGAGCAACGGGACAATATCCCTCATTGCACCTTCTTCCGGCAGCCAGCAGGGTTCCATTTTTAAAGGCACGAACAGTTTTATCCATACCTTTAGGGCAAGTGGAACAACGGGTAACAACACATTTGTTGGAATCAACGCTGGTAATTTTTCGATGAGTGGCTCTTCAGCAGCTCAGGCAAGCTACAATACAGGTGTAGGTTACCAATCTCTCACTGCATTAACCACGGGTAACAAAAATTCTGCTTTTGGAAGTGGCGCACTTGATGCCAATACCTCGGGTAACGATAATTCCTCTTTTGGATATTTATCGCTTACTTCCAATAATATTGGCATCGCAAATTCTGCTTTCGGGTCAGCAGCACTCGGCGCAAACACTTCTGGTATCGCGAATTCTGCATTGGGCTATTTTTCGCTTGTGAGCAATACAACGGGTTCCTATAACACAGCATTGGGCTACTATGCTGGCGCCAATATCACCACCGGCTCAAACAACATAGCCATCGGTAACGATGCACAGGTGCCAAGTGCCACTGCAGACAACCAAATGCGGCTTGGAAATAGTTCAATCACTTACGCCGGCGTTCAGGTTGCGTGGACTGTTACTTCAGATTTGAGACTGAAAGACAATATCGAAAACTCTCCACTCGGACTGAACTTCATCTCCAAACTCAGACCAGTGTCCTATGTCAGGAACAATGATGAGAAGAAGAGAACAGAGTTTGGATTGATCGCACAGGAAGTTGAAAAAGCCCTGAAATCTGAAGGCATTGAGAATACGGGAATGCTTACGATAACGGATGACGGAGAGTATCAGTTACGTTACAACGATTTGATTGCACCATTGATAAAAGCGATACAGGAGTTGAAGGAAGAGAATGAACGGTTGACAACAGAGATAAACTCAGTCAGAACGAACGGCGAAAAGCAATTCGTGACTCTCAGGCAGGACAATGTCGAACTCAGGGAGAGATTAGCAAAACTTGAGCAATTGCAGGAAATGTTGCTTAAAGAAGTGGCTAACCTCAAAGAACAGAATAATGATGAGACCAGACCATTCAGAGCAATATTCAGCGAATGATAGAATGAGAAAGAGAGCGCTATTCCTGGGGACACTGATCTTCAGCACTCTGGCATATAGTCAAAGTAGTGTGGTCTTCGATGCGGGAACAACGATCGAAGTAGGTGCCGGAGCCGACATCTGTGCGGATCTCATAACGATAGACGGAAGCTCTTCCGGAGATGGAACAAAATGCGGTGGACCGCTCCCTGTAGAGCTGGTTAGTTTAACAGCAACACCTGGTTCCAGGGAAGTGACTCTGAATTGGCACACCGCAACCGAAGTAGACAATTACGGATTTGAAATTGAACGTCGTTTGGTCGGCAATCAGAACTGGGCACCGGTGGGGTTTGTGCAAGGCGCAGGTACAAGCAACACACCCAGAGAGTACTCTTTCACCGACAGCAACCTTCCATCTGGCCGTTACGCCTACCGTATCAAGCAGATCGACCACAGTGGTTCCTTTACCTATACGTCTGCCTTGGAGGTTGTCATCGGTGTGGCTCCACTGGAGTTCACCCTCAGCCAGAACTATCCCAACCCGTTCAATCCCACAACCACCATCGAGTTCACATTGCCGAAGGATGGACACGTGTTGCTGAAGGTGTTCGACATGGTGGGACGGGAGGTGGCCACGTTGGTGGACGGGGAGCGGAAGGCAGGAGTGATCCAGCAGGTACTATTTGATGCTTCATCATTGGGAAGCGGGATGTACGTGTATCGCTTGCAGTCGGATGGAATCGTGCTGGGCAAGAAGCTGATGGTGGTGAAATAGCATGGAACGGGACCCTGTCCCGTCCACCCGCCCCTCCTCCTTCTCCCGGAATTCGGTTCCCTGGAGAACTTTGAAATCGCCACTCATTTCACTACATTAGCACCCGCCACTTCAGACCCGAACGCACGCTTCTCCAACTCTTGGCATCAGAGAGGAAACAATCTGCGGTGCGCCCGGGTATCTGTCGAAAGGAGACCTCCTCAATCGACCATGGGAAAGGGATGATCATCGTCCATCAATTGACCTTTCGAAGGAAAGAATCATGAAACGCGCCTTCACCGTCAAGAGGACCCTGTCTCCGGACAAGCGCACGGAGCTTCTGGGAATCCTCAGATCCCGGTTCGGGAAGAACACAAGCCGCCACGAAGGACTCTCATGGTCAGACGTTCAGGCAAGGTTAGAAGCGCATGCCGAAAAACTCTGGTCGCTTGCCGAAATGGAACGAACCGGCGGTGAACCCGACGTTGTCGGCTACGACAAGAAGACGGGCGAGTACATTTTCCATGACTGTTCGCCGGAGAGTCCCCGGGGGCGCAGAAGCCTGTGCTACGACCGAGAAGCTCTGAAATCCAGGAAAGAGCACAAACCCAAGGGTAGTGCGGTTGACATGGCGGCAGCCATGGGCATTGAGCTGTTGACCGAGGGAGAGTACCGGGAACTGCAGAGGCTCGGAGCCTTCGACACAAAGACATCGAGCTGGATCAAGACCCCTCCCGGGATCCGAATGCTCGGCGGGGCCCTCTTTTGCGACCGCCGCTACAATACGGTCTTTGTCTACCACAACGGAGCCGAATCCCACTACGCCGCCCGGGGGTTCAGAGGCTCCCTCAGGGTCTGAATCTTCTTCGCGTCGTTCCTCCTCCCTTCTTGTTTGCCTGCCGGAGCCCTCCAAGGGCTTCGTCTCGGGGGTGCAGGCGGCCCCCGACCTTCCTTCCTCCCAAAAAACCCTTGACATACATAATACTTCTATGTATATTACCGCTATGTATCATTGGGTGCTGCCGGCTCATGGAATTCAATAAGGATCTGATCGCCGCTTCCTCCACGCCGCTCGTTCTCGCCATTCTTGCAGAAGGCGACAGCTACGGCTACGCCATCATCAAGCGAGTGCAGGAGCTGTCAGGCGGCGCGATGGAATGGACCGACGGGATGCTCTATCCCGTTCTGCATCGTCTGGAGCGGCTCGGGTACATCAAGGCGCGATGGGAAGAAGCGGAAAGCGGCCGGCGCCGGAAATACTACCGGATCACCCCGCAGGGAAAGGCCCGGCTTGCTGAGGAGCGCAGGCAATGGCAGACAGTGGATGCAACACTGCGGGGGATCTGGAAATCAATTGAAACAAGCGAACAACGAAGAATCCGATGGGCGGAGTTGGTTAAATGGGGGAAGAAGCATTGGGTGATTTACGAGCCCCTCCCGTCATTCGCGTTCTGTCGCAGAAATATCATTTTGGAAAAAGCGTCCTTAGTTGTTGGTTGTTAGTTCTGGTTCTTGGTTGCGTGTTCTGGTTTCTGGTTGTTTTGGTGAACCTGGAAACCACCAACTATGACCAGAAACTATCAACGTTGACCACCCAACCAAACAACCAAAAACGCTTTTCGCTTGTTTCGAATTTCGATATTCTGATTTCGTGCTTGTCAAGTGCACCACGTCATTATCTTAGGAGCTGACTTGTCAACCTCCAACGACACCCTTGAAAACCAGATCGCCCAATGGCGCAGCTACCTCCAGCATCGCCAGACCATCCATTCGGTGGACGTCGCCGAACTCGAAGACCACCTGCGCGAACAAATCTCCGTTCTGATGAACGCGGGCCTGGCTCCGGATGAAGCGTTCCTGGTGGCCGTGAAGCGGATGGGCGCGCTTGACGAGATCTCCCGGGAATTTGCCCGTGAACACTCCGAACGTCTCTGGAAACAGCTCGTCGTCCCTCGACCGGACTCTCGTGACCAACCGCTCTGGGCGCGGTCAGATGGATTCGCGGCAATTGCTTTTGCGGTGGTTGCAGGGATCCTCGTCAAGATTCCGGAACTCTTTGGAATGCAGATTGGAGTGGACAAAGGGTTCTATGCCCGCAATATGAGCCTCTTTGTGCTTCCGGTGCTTGCCGGCTATTTCGCCCGGAAGCGGGAGCTTCATGCCGCGACGCTCATCTGGCTGGGAGCTGCATTCGCGGTGGCTGGCGTGTTTGCGAATGTCTTTCCGTTCACACCCGAAGGCTCTACCGAGGTGCTTTCCGTCCTGCACCTGCCGATCGCTCTCTGGCTTGCCGTAGGAATCGCATACGCAGGGACCCGCTGGAATGAGGTCCCGGGACGCATGGATTTCATTCGATTCTCCGGGGAACTCTTCATTTATTACGTTCTCATCGCGCTCGGCGGCGGTGTCCTCACCGCGTTTTTGGTAATGATGTTTCAGAGTATCGGGATCGATTCGGAGTGGTTCATTCAGTCGTGGCTCATCCCGTGCGGCGGAGCCGGCGCCGTCCTGATCGCTTCCTGGCTGGTGGAGGCCAAACAGAGCGTTATTGAAAACATGGCACCCGTGTTGACCCGGCTCTTCACGCCATTGTTCACTGCACTGTTGATCACCTTTCTCATCACCGTGATCGTAACGGGAAGACCCATCGATATTCAGCGTGAAGTGCTGATTGCCTTCGATCTTCTGCTCATTGTTGTTCTGGGTCTCTTGCTTTATTCCATCTCAGCCCGAGAGACTCATCTGCCGCCCGGCATCTTTGATGCCATGCAGGTGATTCTGATCATCAGTGCACTCCTGGCCGATGCAGTGGCCTTGTGGGCCATTCTGGCTCGCATCACGGAGTTCGGATTCACGCCAAACCGTGTGGCCGCCCTGGGAGTGAATATTCTTCTTCTTGTCAACCTCACCTGGTCCGCCATCCTGTATATCCGCTTTCTGAGGAAGCAGGCCCCATTCACCGATCTTGAACGGTGGCAGACAAACTACCTGCCTGTCTATGTCATTTGGGCGGCACTTGTCGTCATGGTCTTCCCACCGCTCTTTGGGTATCGGTAGGACGCCAGGATTTGAGATGATCATCCGCGGTCCTGCCCCCGGCACACAGATCACCCGTCTGCTGTGAAAAATGCCTGGAAACGTGATGTAGGTCAACAAGTCTTCGCAAAAAATGGCGTAGGTTTGGAGTGGTTTCACAAGAGAAGGAGACTATCTTTGACCTCCCACAAAGATGAGTCGCAGGAGCTGGAGAAAGCCGTCCAGGTTTTGCTCAAACCACCGCATGTTCATTACCTCAGAGAGCTGAACGCCGCGGCCCGCACTGATCCCGCGTATATCTTCAACAACGAGTCAACCGTCTGCACAGACATTCAGCAGATACTTGCCAGGGAAGGCATTCAATGGAAGCCTGACTTCCTGAAGCGCCAATGGCAGAGGGTTCTGGGAATTGCGATGCACAGACTGAAGGCGGCGTAACTTCCTGCCTCCAGTGGAGTTAAGCACTCCGCGAGACGGTATCGTGTTGACTCCCATCATGTCCGCGTGAGTCTGCAATCCCTTGTCGTTCAGGGGATTTCAGAGGCCGGTTTTTTTTGCCTTCCTGTCGATCAGGGGTGGTTCTCTTCGACTATCCTGTACAGGCCGAACGGAATACAGCGTGAATTGTTTTTCCCCGTCGGGCCGGAAGACATTCCTCACATCAACAATCACGGGAAGGAACCATGGCCGCGATAAAGCACAAGATTGTTCCCCATTTGTGGTACAACAAGGAAGCGAGAGAGGCAGCCGAATTCTATTGTTCGGTCTTTCCGAGATCAAAGGTTACCGGCGTAACGACCCTCCACAACACGCCCTCAGGCGACGCAGAGATCGTAACGTTCCGCCTCCTGGGTCAGCCGTTCATGGCCATCAGTGCCGGACCGTTGTTCAAATTCAACGAAGCGATCTCGTTCATGGTGTACTGCGACACCCAGAAAGAGATCGATTACTATTGGGAGAAATTGTCGGCCGTTCCGGAGGCGGAGCAATGTGGATGGCTTAAGGACAAATACGGCTTGTCCTGGCAGATTGTACCGGCCGTCATGGACAAGATGATGGCGAAGGCGACGAAAGAGCAGATGGCCCGGTTGACTCAGGCCTTTCTTCCGATGAAGAAATTCGACATTGCCGTATTGGAGAAGGCGTACCGGGGAAAGTAGGCGAAGACAGAATCCGCGGAGCTGGTAGAGATCATCAATGCCAATATCAAGCCGTCATTCCGGCTCTTCATCGTGGTGTGACGGAGTCGCTCGGAGCCCTTGGCCTCATTCTGCCCGGCGTTACAGTCTGTTTCCCCGTCTGCTGGTCTGGTCCGCGGCGTGACTCATGATCGTTGCAGGTGGCGCCATGGTGTATCCTTTCGTCTGCGGCGAGAACGGGAGCGGGATCATCACGACCGTGCTGCTCATCCTCATCGGGTTTGTCGCTTAGACGCGCTGGAAGGTAAAGCCCATCGCCGCCTGCAGGGCTGAAAGTCCGGAATCCGGAAGTCCGAGTTCTGCGACAAACCGGGGAAAACGGTCATTCCCCGCATTTATCAGCGCAGAGAGCCATCCATAGCCATAAATTCGGACTTCCTTAGCAAGTATTCAGCAAGGTATCGCCGGTAGCGCTCAGGCCCGCCAAACACCGATTGTCGCAGGTCCCGGGACGCGTAACTCAGGGTAGCCCCCCGCGTACACCAATTCCTGCAATCTGAGAATTCCCATTCCCATGGATCCCCGACAATCCCGGCCAGAACGGGATTCAGGTGAATGTATCCCAGCACGTTTACCAGATAGCCACCATCCACCACATGTTTTGCCTGGTAGTCACCACCGCAGAGGTGGCCCGAGGTACCGTACCACTTATGGAACGATTTGACATACGTACATGACAACGAGCGCATGACGTTTGCAAAATCGACCTCTCGCAGAATATGCACCAGGGCGTGAAAGTGCGTTGGCATCAGGCAATATGCAACGATGCCGACGCCGTGCTCGGTGAACTTCTCCGTCATTTTTCCCTGAAAGAATCGGTAATCGCCGTTCTTCCGGAAGATTTGCTGCTTGTTGTTCCCCCGGTTATAGATATGATAGTACTCGCCGGGGACAATCGGAATGGATCGTGTCGTCATGGACCCCCCCACAGGATAGGCAGGAAATAGTACGATAGAATTGTGAAGAACGCAAACGCGAGGGTCCACCCCTGGGGCGAAGTCGGACTTCATCTTGGGGGGAAGTCGGACTTCTTGTATGGCGACGCCCCTGCCTGCACGATGGAACCGCCATTTTGGTCCCACCTTGCACGATGAACCGCCGGATCCCACCTCCCCCCGTACATTACGGCATCAGCAACATCCACCGAAATACTCACTTACCAAGGGAGGTTTGCCGTGAAAAACCTGTTGCTCACCATGATCGCCACCACTGCTTTCCTCGTAGGAGGGCCTTCAACTGCCATTGCCACCGGCGGAAGCAAAAACGTGAAGTTGCACGTGAATCCCAGATGGAAGGAGTGCTCCTTTCAGCTCGATCCATCGCTCACCCAGGCCGCCTGGCATCAATTTGCGCGGGAGGCCGGCCTTGTGATCTATTTTCGGCCGCTCATCGACGCCCGTCCCATGGGCGCAGGCAACTATGAACTCTCCGTCCTTCAGTGGCAAACCGGCATCGACGACACCGATCCCGCCTGGAACGACACGTTTGTCCATCCCGATTCCACGCATTGGCTGTATGAGGGGAGCGGATTGGCGTTTCCGGGACTCTCCTTCAGGGCTGGAATCACCGACGACATCGATGCCGGAGTCTATTTCACAAAGAACCCGAATGCAAACTACGGCGTCTGGGGTGTCCAGATGCAATACAATGTTATCGACAACACCGAGCAAAACTGGGTCGCATCTGTGCGAGGCAACTTCGTTTCACTGTTCGGACCCGACGATCTCGGGCTCACTGTGGTTGGCCTGGATCTCGTTGCAAGCAGGGAATACGAGGTGTGGTCTGATTGGGTCTCGCTGTCACCCTACGCCGGTGTCTCGACTTACCTGGCGAACGCGCATGAAACATCGGCCGTTGTGGATCTCAAGGACGAGCACGTAGTCGGAGCGCAGGCCATGGTTGGAGTGGCAGCGAAAGTCTCTATGGCCAGGCTTTCCATGGAATACAATCTGGCTAAAGTACATTCTTTTTCACTGAAGATTGGGGTGGCTTTCTAGCACCTGCCCCACACAACAAAGCGCCCCTCCGGGGGCGCTTGCGTTTTCCCCGCACGAGCGGCATCAAACATCCACGTAACGAACCATGAAAAGAAAACAGGAAGATCTCTTGTGGAGGGCGCTGCTCGGCTTAAGCCTGATCCTCTGGATCATCGCCTTCTGGATTTTCTTCCAGGGGTGAACGCGCCCACGGCAATTCAGCAAATCCCCGAGGACAAGAAGTCGGACTTCAGGTCGGACTTCATTCTTCAGCAAATTCTCGGCAATTGCTCGCCGGAGAGCATGTTCACCACTCGCGTGCTGCCAATCCGTGTCTTCATCAGTACAATACCCGCGTCGCTTTTCATGATCTCTCCTATCGCAACCGCATCCCTTCCGAGGGGATGAGACCGCATCACGGTCAGAATGCGGCCTGCAGACTCCGGAGGAACAACAGCCAGAAGCTTTCCTTCGTTGGCAACGTAGAGCGGATCAAGCCCCAGGATCTCACATGCTCCCCTCACCTCTTCGGGGACGGGGATGTTCTCTTCCGATATCATGATACCGACACCCGCACTTTCCGCAATCTCGTTCAACGCGCTGGCAATCCCCCCGCGCGTCGGATCCCGCAATACCCGGATATTCTTCTCCACATGAAGCATGTTCTCTACCAGACTATTCAACGCCGCCGTGTCGCTCACTATCTCCGTTTCGAACTCCAGACCCTCCCTGATGGAGAGAACTGCAATACCATGCAGGCCAATCGGTCCGCTCAGAATGACAACATCTCCGGGTCGGGCATTGGCGGGGTGAATGTTCACGCCGTCCTCAACAATCCCGACTCCGGAGGTCGTGATGAAGATCTTGTCCCCCTTCCCGCGGTCCACCACCTTCGTATCCCCCGTAACCAGCATCACGCCTGCCTGGTCCGCCGCGTCCTTCATGGACACGATCACACGCCAGAGCTCCTCCATCGTCATCCCCTCTTCAATGATGAACGCCGCAGAAAGATACCGGGGCTTTGCGCCACACATGGCAAGATCGTTGACCGTGCCATTGACTGCCAGATCACCTATGGTTCCGCCCGGAAAGAAGATCGGGTTCACGACGAAGGAGTCGGTTGAAAAAGCAAGGTGTCCGCCCTTCACCGAAAACACCGCCCCATCATGGAGGGGGCTGAGCAGTTCGTTCGCAAACTGCGGTGCAATCATCTCCTGAATAAGCTGATGCGTGAGTTTCCCGCCGCCCCCATGTGCGAGAAGAATCTGCTTGTACGTGCCGATGGGAACCGGGCAGGAGAGATTCGAAAGGTCATCTGTAGAGTGCGACATGAAACCTCCGGGTCTACGTCACCACTTCGTCAGAACATGCCTCCCGATCCATCCTGGAACGGCCAAAATGGAAGTATGCCGCGCACGCACCCTCAGACGAAACCATGGGAGCGCCGAGAGGATGTTCCGGCGTGCAGGATTTCGCAAATGCCTGACACTGATTGGGTTTTTTCCGGCCTTGCAGAACCTCCCCGGCAATGCACTCGGCAGATTCCCGGGTCGTGATTGCCGCGAGGTCAAAAATCCGCTCCGCGTCGTACTGCTCGTAGTCCGGACTCAGGGCATAGCCGCTGTTTGGAATCTCCCCGATCCCCCGCCAGGTACGATCCGCCGGACGGAAAACGTCCGCCAGCAGTCTGCGAGCGGGAACATTTCCCTCGCGCTTGACCGATCGCGCGTACTGGTTCTCCACTTCCGCCCGTCCCTCTTCAAGCTGTTTCACGGCCATGTACACGCCTTGCATGATATCCACCGGTTCGAATCCCGTGACCACGATGGGTGTCCGGTAGCGTGCGGCAAGCGGAATGTATTCCTCGTATCCCATGACCGTACAAACATGTCCCGCCGCCAGGAACCCCTGAACGCGGTTCGTCGGGGACGACAACAGCGCTTCGATCGCCGGAGGAACAAGCACATGAGAACAGAGAATGGAAAAATTCCCAAGGCCAAGCCGTTTCGCCTGCCACACAGCCATCGCATTGGCGGGAGCTGTGGTTTCGAATCCAACAGCAAAGAACACGACCTTCCTGTTCGGATTGTTCTGCGCAATCCTGACCGCATCAAGGGGGGAATACACCATTCGGATGTCTCCGCCTTCCGCTTTGACCGTCAGGAGGTCCTTGGTGGATCCGGGAACGCGAAGCATGTCTCCAAACGATGTAAAGATGACGCCGGGGGTCGATGCAATAGCCACGGCCTTGTCAATGAGCTCAAGCGGCGTGACGCAGACCGGACAACCGGGACCATGAACCAGGGTGATTTCCCGCGGGAGGAGTTCCTCGATCCCGTATTTCACAATCGTGCAGGTTTGCCCTCCGCAGATTTCCATCAGAGTCCATGGTTGCGTGGTCACCTGGCGGATGCGTCTTGCCACCGCCCGCACCGCTTTTTCGCTCCGGTATTCATCGATGTATCGCATGGCCGTCTCTACCCTTGTTCCAACGCCTGAAACAATCTCAGCGTCTCCTCTGCCTCTTCTTCGTTCATCGTGCTGATGGCGAATCCCACGTGGACAATGACGTAGTCGCCCACATGGACATTCGGCGTCCATTCGAGGCACACGCGTTTCTGAATGCCGCCGAAGCTTACCGTTCCCATGACGGGCTGGGTGGAACGGTCAATCTCAATGACTTTTCCGGGAATCGCGAGGCACATGTCCGTTTTCCTTTTGCTGATCAGGTTGGCGTTTCGGCTCACAGGCAAGCATGGAAATCTGTCCGAGTGCAATCCCTCCGTCGTTAGGCGGAATGCGTTGGTGCCAGTACGGACGGATTCCGTGGTCGGCGAGGAGATGGACGGTTCGGGTCATCAAAAAGCTGTTTTGAAAGCAGCCGCCACTCAGGACAACGCGGTTCTGGCCAACGGCCTGCGCGACCCGCAGGATCGTGTTCGCCAGCGTGTTGTGAAACTTCGCAGAGATCGCGCGCGCAGACACCCTTGCCTCAGAATCTGCCAGGATGCGTTTGATCATTGGCGCCCAGTCAAGAACCATGGGATGCCTGGAAGTGACAAGCTCAACGTCATACTGTTCACGGGTCTCGGCTTCTAGGGCGGCATATTCCAGCTCCATGGCCGCCTGGCCTTCAAACCCAAGCCGCTGACGCACATCAAGAAGAGAAGCCACGGCATCGAACAAACGTCCCACGCTCGAGGTGCGCGGGCAATTGATGGTTCTTCTGAGAGCCCGGCCGATGACCCTCCTCTCGTATTCAGCCAACGATGCGACGGAAGGGATGTCCTTCCGCTCAAACACCCCGGGACCGAGCATTTCGTACAAAAGACCGATCGCCACGCGGCGCGGCTCTCTGATTGCCTGCTCACCACCGGGAAGCGGGAACGTTCGAAACGTTGCAACCCGGTCAAACGATGATCCTTCCGCCAGCAGAAATTCGCCGCCCCAGATTGTCCCGTCATCTCCCAATCCGGTGCCGTCCCACGCGACTCCGAGCAGCTTGCCATCCAGATGATTCTCCGCCATACAAGCCGCCACGTGGGCAACGTGATGTTGTACTGTCGTCACGGGAACGGGGAGGGATTTGGCGAACTGGGTTGAAAGGTAATCCGGGTGCGAATCGCAGACCACACGGGTAGGTGTTGTGTCGTACAGCTTCTGAAAATCAGCGACGGCTCTTTTGAATGCATTCATCGACTCCCCGCTCTCGAGGTCCCCGATATGCTGGCTCATGAAGACGTTTGAATCGACGCTCAGGGCAATCGTATTCTTCAGATGCGCTCCGACGGCAAGAACTGAATCCCGAGGCTGACGTTCCAGGGCGACAGGGAGCGGTGCGTACCCCCGGGCTCGCCGGAGGACCAACTCCCGTCCCAGGAGAATACGAACGATGGAATCGTCGACGTGTCGGACAACAGGCCGGTCATGTACGAGGAACCGATCGGCGATCCCGCGCAGGCGATGCAACGCTTCCTTCTCGTCCGTGCAAATGGGTTCATTGGAAAGATTGCCGCTTGTCGCCACGACGGGGAACCGGAGTTCGCGCAGAAGAAGATGATGCAGCGGGGTGTACGGGAGCATGACACCCAGGGTGGGAATTCGGGGGGCGACAGATTCTGCCACTTCATCGCCCTCGCTTGCGCGCCTCTTCAGGAGCACAATCGGAGATTCCGGAGAAAGCAGGAGCCGCTCTTCCAGGTCGGAGACTTCGCACCTCCTCCGTATTTCATTCAGACCGGGATACATGAGGGCAAATGGCTTCTCCTCACGGCCTTTGCGGGCGCGCAGGTGTCTGACCGCCCGGTCGTTTCGCGCGTCCACCACAAGCTGAAATCCGCCGATCCCCTTCAACGCTACGATCCGTCCTTCGCGAATGGCAATGGCGGCCTCACGGAGAGCGTCATTGCGCACGGCGAGGACATGTCCGCCCTCATCCCAGAGAGACAACTGTGGCCCGCAGGTCGGGCAGGCGTTCGGTTGGGCATGGAAGCGACGGTCCTTCGGATTCTCATACTCCTGCTGACAATCCGCGCACATCGTGAACATCTTCATGGACGTGTGAGAACGGTCATACGGCAGGGATTCGATGATGCTGAATCTCGGCCCGCAATTCGTGCAGTTCGTGAAAGGATAGAGGTACCGCCTGTTGGCGGGGTCCAGAATCTCTGCGAGGCACTCCGGGCAAGTGGCGATGTCCGGGAGAACGTGGGCCGATTTCTCCCCCTCCGAATTGCTCGGCCTGATTTCAAACTTCACAAAGCCGGCAGGGTCGAGATAGAAGAACTCCATGCTCTGAATGAAAGCGAGGGAGGGTTTCTCCTTTTGAATCCTCTGCACGAAGGCGTCAAGCCGTTCCTTCTCTCCCTCACCCTCAATGAACACCCCCTGGGAGGAGTTCAGCACCCAACCGGACAAATGCATTTCGTTCGCAAGGCGATACACGAAGGGCCGGAACCCCACACCCTGCACTGCCCCGCGAATGACGATTCGCAGACGAAGAACGGACTGATCTCTCACTCCTCCCTCCGGCCTGGATGGAGACACCTTTCTCATAAGCCTCCCGTCTCTTGAACTGAACAAAGAGCGTGCCGCTGACGAGGACCGGTTTTGGGCCAGGTGAAGCAGACGAATTCGGAAGCGCCGGCTGAGATTCTCAGAATTGGGAGGGAATTGCCAGTACCGAAAGGATGGCTTGAGGAAGGTGGAGAAGCCGGTTGTGACGGATTTCCGGCGCCCGTGACGTTCCAAGTCCGGGGCGTTATTGGGGCGGAACCTCCGTGCCTGCGACCTGGCGTACGTACTGCGAGGGGGTCATCCCGGTAGCGTTCTTGAAACACCGGTTGAAGGAGGTCTTCGAGCTGAAGCCACATTCAAACGCCAGGGACAAGAGCGTGAAGCGTCGATTCTTCTGCTGCGCGATCAATTGCTTGAACTCTTCGATCCTGTAGGCGTTGACAAAGTCATAGAAGTTGCGTTTCTCTCTCTGGTTGATGGTCTGGGAGAGGTAATTGGGATGAACACCCAGTTTCGCCGAAAGATCGGCAATCGACAGATCGCTCTTTCGATACAGAGTCTCTTCCATCATAAGTTGTCTGATTTTTTGATGCAGTTCTTCCACGGCTTTCTCCGTCAGTCCGGACTTCCGATACTTCTTTTTTGGGCCCGTATCCTCGGACCGGGAGGGGGTGAAGATGGCTGTCTGGCGAACTCCGTGGAAGCCTATGAGAAACACAAACACAACGACGCCCGCGAAGATCACAACATCGCCTCCGAAGAAGATGACGAGGAGCCAGATTCCACCCATTCCGAACGTCAGGATCTGAAGCCACCGCAGGTTAACCTTCTCCAGGTTTGAAAAACGGTCGCGAATCTCTCTGGCGTGTCTTCGAAGAAGGACTATCGACCAGACAACGTAGCAGACTCCGGAGAGCGCAACAGTGTACCATTTGACAGCGCTGAACAGCTCATATCCGGCGCCGCTATTTTGATAGACGAAGACCTTTTGATCTGCGGGAAGAGTGAAGAACGTCGTCAGGGAGGCATACATCATGGCCGCGGGGAGAAAATGAAGAGCGATGATCATCTTCCGCCGGGGCAATTGGCTGGTGAGGGAGGAGACATAGAGATACAGGAAGACGCCATGAAACAGAGGCAAGGGATGTTCGATGCCGAGCAGGAAGGAGACATCAAGGATGTTGCCCGTATAGTGGAGGAAGAACAGAAAGAGATGGAACAGAATCAGAAACATCCAGATCGTGAGGATCTTGTCGGATCCGGTTTTATTTTTCTTCGTGATCAGGAGGAATTCAAGAAAAACCGCCAGGCCGATGCCGGCAATGAAGAGTGAGCTCATGGAAAGTCGGCGGTGGGATTGGTCCTTGCGCTTTTGGGGAACGAAGAGAGAAGAGTTTGATCGAAGGTACGGGCTTTCGAATTCGTTGTCAAGACAGGTTCACCCTTTGAATCCGAGCGACAGCAGGACTTCTCTCGCCATCTTCTGTTCCGGTCCACATTCCGCGGTGTAATGGGAAAACTCCCATCGTATCCGGTACTCGGATCGCAGGCTCGAGAACAGCCGGCCTTTCGTTTCCCTGTCGGCATTTTTGACGGCTCTGAGGGAAGCATCGTCTTGCGCGATATCGTACGCTTTCTGAACAGCGAACGAGACAATCTCCGACACGTCGTGCATCTCGCGAGGGATCACGATCCGTTCAGGCTCGCTTCGATCGTCCGCCCTCACATCGGTCGGGAAGCGAATATTCAGAGCCTTGCAAGTCCCCTCGAAGACCATTCTCACGGCGTTCAGTTTCCCGTCCATCGAATATCCCGCGATGTGGGGCGTCCCAAGGAAGACAAGATCCAGCAGTTCCTCGTCAAAGAAAGGCTCGTCTTCCCAGACATCAAGAACGGCCGCGGAGAGGTGGGAGGTCGAAAGGGCATGCTTCAACGCCTTTGAGTCCACCACACCCCCGCGGGCCGTGTTGATCAGAACAGACCCTGGCTTCATCCGGGCGATGCGATTGTAGTCAAACAGATGATGCGTTCTGTCGGGACCATCCTTCGTCAGCGGAACATGGAGCGTGACAATGTCGGCCTCCATGAGAGCGTCAAGGGACAAAAAACCTTGTTCTCCCTCGGCCCTGGCACGGGGAGGGTCGTTCAGGAGGGGAATCATGCCAAGCGCTGATACCGCCTGGGCCACCCTTCTCCCGACATTCCCTACACCCACGATCCCGATCGTTTTCCCTTGCAGTGGCCGGCCGGTTCGTTTCGACAGGGTCAGCAGAGCGGCAACGACGTATTCCTTCACCGAGTTTGCATTGCTTCCCGGAGCGCTCACAAAGGGAATCCGTCTGGATCGCAGGTATTCCAGGTCGATATGATCCGTTCCGATCGTCACTGTTCCCACGAACCGGACACGGCTTCCTTCCAACAAGTCCGCATCCACGCGTGTTTCGGACCGAACGATGATCACGTCTGCCCCCCGCACCGCATTCCTCGTGATTTCGGACGATTCGAGGGGAATGACAGGGCCAATCCTGGAGAAAAGCTCGGCGGCCAGGGGCGTGCTCTTGTTGACGATGATTGTGGGGGGTGACATTGTCGGTACACTAGGCAAATAGTAAGGAAGAATCAAATGCTTCCGATCGCAGAGAAGGACTTGGTCGGCAGCCTTTTGATTCCTATCTTGTACTTTTGATTCCTATCTTGTACGAAGGAAGAGACAACGGCTGGAATCCAAGAAACTGTCCCCCGGAGCCCTGGACACCATCGGACATCCTCATGACAACCAAGGTCCTCATACCGCTGTTTCTCATCTTCGTGTGTATTCGGACTGCTTTTTCACAGGAAATTGTTCCGCTCTGGCCGCGCTTGGAGAACATTCCCGGGAAGGATCTTCCGACGCTGATCATGTATGCGCCTGATGCGGCAAAGGAATCCGGCACAGCCGTCATCATTTGTCCCGGAGGATCGTACCGGGGGCTTGCGAGGCATGAGGGGGAAGATTACGCTCTCTATCTCTCGTCATTGGGAATCAGGGCGTTTGTGCTGAACTATCGATTGGGTCCTGTTCATGACTACAAGGCCATCACCGCCGATGTGTTCCGTGCGGTGAGGTTGGTGAGAATGCGTTCGCAACAATGGAGGATTGACCCTTCCAGAATCGGGATCATGGGATCGTCGGCTGGGGGACATCTTGCCGCAACTGCGATGACCCATTTTGATCCGGGAGATCGTCTTTCAAAGGATCCGGTGGAACGCATGAGCTCGCGCCCGGACTTTGGTGTCCTGTGTTATCCCGTCATTTCCATGGGGCCGATGGGACATGCGATTTCGCGGGAACAATTTCTTGGGTCGAATCCTTCAAGTGATCTCGTGGAGCGTTATTCGAATGAACGACAGGTGAAGCCTGATTCTCCCCCGTGTTTCATCTGGCACACGTATGAAGATTCTGTCGTGAGCGTGGAGAACAGCCTGGCCTTCGCCAGAGGCCTGAGGGAGCGCAACATTCCATTCGCACTCCATATCTACGAACACGGGCGACACGGTCTCGGTCTCGGCGCGCCCCCATCGTCCGACAGTCTGCATCCCTGGACGCGTGAACTGGCGCACTGGTTAAAAGAACGCGGCCTGATCCGCTCATTAGTCGAACAGTAGGCGGGCTACTGTCCCATGCGGAGCGGCCGGAATCTGTACAGCAGGCAGGAGAACAATACCGTACCTTAACGTCCGTCACACACGCATCTTCATGGGCAGCGCGAGAAAAAGAAAGACTTCCGGCCGGGAAAACGGCTTTTCCGACCTAGACATTCACTTGTTCCGGGAGGGAACGCATTTCAAGTTGCATGACAAACTCGGGTGTCATCTCGAGATCAGGGATGGTGTTGAGGGCGCGTTCTTTGCCGTGTGGGCTCCAAGTGCAAAAGCTGTCTCTGTGATCGGCGATTTCAACGGCTGGGACCGGCATGCTCATCCCATGAACGCCAGATGGGATTCATCGGGCATCTGGGAGGTTTTTGTTCCGGGGATCGTCAGGGGCCTGACATACAAGTACGCGATAACGACACAGGAAGGAACTGTTTTTGAAAAGGCGGATCCGCTCGCATTTGCCTGTGAAATACCTCCGAAAACGGCATCCGTTGTCTGGGATCTGGAGTACGAATGGGGTGACGAAGCATGGATGAAGCGCCGCCGTGCCGCCAACGGTCTCGATGCGCCGATGTCCATCTATGAAGTCCATCTCGGCTCATGGATGCGGGTACCCGACGAGGGGAACCGGTCTCTTTCCTACCGCGAGCTTGCCCGTGCCCTGGGGGAGTATGTAACGGAGATGGGATACACCCACGTCGAATTTCTTCCCGTCACCGAGCATCCGTTCTTCGGCTCCTGGGGATATCAAACCGTGAGTTACTTTGCACCCTCGGCCCGTTACGGCACGCCGCAGGATCTGATGTATCTTATTGATTCTCTGCACCAGAGAGGAATCGGAGTGATCCTCGATTGGGTACCTTCGCACTTTGCCACTGATCCCCATGGCCTGGCGCTCTTTGATGGTACGCACCTTTACGAACACAAGGATCCGCGCAAGGGTTTTCATCCGGACTGGAACAGCTGGATTTTCAACTATGGCCGCAATGAGGTCAGGGAGTTCCTTATCAGCAGTGCTGTGTTCTGGCTGGAACAGTATCATGTGGACGGATTGAGGCTCGATGCAGTGGCATCGATGCTGTATCTGGATTATTCGCGCAAAGAGGGCGAATGGATCCCCAATGAATTCGGGGGAAGGGAGAACCTGGAGGCAATCTCCTTCCTCAGAACCTTAAACGAAGTGGTGTATCGGGAGCACCCTGACGTTCAAACATTCGCCGAAGAATCCACTGCCTGGCCGATGGTCTCGCGGCCGACGTACGTCGGCGGATTGGGATTCGGCATGAAATGGAACATGGGATGGATGCACGACACGCTTGCGTATGTTCGGACTGATCCCGTCTTCCGAAAGCATCATCATCACCAGCTTACGTTCAGTCTCTGGTACGCGTTCAACGAAAACTTCGTTCTTCCTCTTTCGCATGACGAGGTCGTGTACGGCAAGGGATCCCTCTACGGCAAGATGCCCGGGGATGAATGGCAGAAGTTTGCCAATCTCAGGCTTTTGCTGGGCTATATGTACGGCCATCCGGGGAAGAAGCTGCTGTTCATGGGGTGCGATTTCGGACAATGGAGCGAGTGGAATCACGATGGCAGTCTGGATTGGCATGTGCTTCAGTTCGGCGGGCATGGGGGGATGCAGAGGTGGGTAAAGGATTTGAATGGTCTTCATCGGAATGAACCCGCTCTGCACGAAGTGGATTTTTCGCCTGAGGGGTTCGAGTGGGTGGATTTGCAGGATTGGGAAAACAGCACCATCAGCTTTCTCCGCAAATCAAAAGGCGGAAAGGAGCAGATTCTGGTGGTATGCAATTTCACTCCCGTTCCCAGGACGAATTACCGCGTGGGGGTACCCGAGGCGGGATTCTGGAAGGAGATTCTCAACAGTGATGCGGAGGTGTATGGCGGGAGCGGTTACGGGAATTTTGGCGGAGTGGAAGCCGAGCTTCATGGATCGCACGGGCGTCCATGGTCGCTCACACTCACGCTTCCTCCGCTTGGGGTCATGTTTCTCAAGAAACCAGCCGGCCTCTAATCCTCGCAGAACGAGCCGCGAGCAATCCAGAGCTTTTTCATCGTCATTTGGATCTCACTCTTCTGAACTGCAGGGGCGCGTCGCAACTGTTGCTCGTCCGGCTCGCCGCGCGTCACAAGGATTGAGCCTTGGTTCTGGTCAAGCATGCCCATGGCAACGATGGAATCGTTGGGAACGACTGATGTGACGTATTGCAGGTGATGTTCCCAGGCGGAATCCGCTTCTCCTTTCCCCTTCGATGGCCGTGAAAACCTCACAAAGCCGTATCCCACCATCTCATAAGGCTCCCTCACAGCACACACGGAGCCGATTTGCGGGGTGTAGGGAAACATCTCAATGATCCATCTGTTTGCCCGAACAGCCGGATCCGTCTTGAGCCATTCCCACGCTGTGTCCCGGGATGCAGTAGCCAACACGATAATCCCGCCTCCATCGTAAAACGGCCCTGCGGCCACGATCTTTCCTTCCCTGGCCAGTCGCTCAATGTTGGCAAGATGACCGGTCATCAGACTGTCAACCTGTTCCTTGGGAAGCTTGGGCTTATTCGGATTGGTATTCAGGAAGACGAAGAGAAACGGACCGGATTCACTTCGAAGACCCGGTACCGCAATCATGATCAGCAGAATAAGACGAACGATACTTTTCATTTCCTCATTCCTCTCTTCGGATGCGACTGTGGTTTTTCCGTATCATTGTTGAACACCCTTGAAAAGAATTGAAAGACGAATCTTTCGACCCTTGTCCTGATTCCCTTCGAATGGTCTCCTTCAAAGATCGCAAATTCATTTTTTTTCCTCTTCTTGATTGTGTCGGACAAGGCCTGGACCTGCTGACAAAGAGGGTCCTCCCGACCGATCTCAAGACGAAATACCGGGTGAGTCTCGCGAGGACTCCATTTGTTTCAGGGGCGGCTGGATCACTTCCCTACGGCCCGTATCACGAACCTTGCCGCTGCCCTTGCAAAAAACACCAAGTGTGAACCCTTTAGGTTTCGTGTCCTCCTCCTCGTTGGAATGAACGATGCATTCACTTCCACGCTCCCAGAATTGCCCCCATGACGATGAAAGCGACAATTAGGTAGCTTGCATTGACAAACCAATGACCCCGAGGCCGCTGTTCGAACAAATAGATCACGCCCAGCGAAGTGGCCACCCAGCCAATCCCGACGGCCGCGCCGGCCGTAATGCCGAACGCGAGGTCCGATTCCGGCCCGAGGAACATTCCGAGGTTTATGGCTGAAATCAGGCTGAGAACAAACGCGCCGCCATAGACCTTTGCAGGATTCGCCTGTTTGGCTTTTTCCTCGCTTATCCCAGCCGCCTCCATCCAGGCACGGCCAAACATTGCGGGTGAGTACCAGATTCCGCCGAGGATGAAGGTGGAGAGCGTTGCCGCAGCGACTGCGAGCCAGTTGAGATTTTGGAACGCGGAACTCATGTCCATGACAAACCTCGAAGAAAGTGATGGAAACAGTTAATGGATTGACCGGCGGCAATCTAGGGGGCAAAGGGCCGGTAATCAAGAGGTGACGTGATGAGACGGGAAAGAATGCGGCCCAAGCGGGAAAGAATGCGCCTGAACCGGTCCGGCCGCATTGGCCCGGCCATGATTTTTTGATTACCTTGGATCCGTGTACGACGAGCAAATCAACAGCGAACTGAACGACTTCCGGATCCGCCTGATCTTCATTCCGTTTTTCGGACTGGTCATTCCCAACGCGACGGGCATGATCGACAACAGATTGTACAGCTGGTGGGAGCTTTGGATCTGCTACGGTTATTTCACATTCATCGCCTACGCCATCTGGCAGGGAAACCGGTATCTGCTCTTCCGGCTCCGTCCCCGGTTTTCCTGGCTGAATCAACCGGGGCGAAAGATTTTCGCCCTGATTGTGTCCAACGTGTTCTATACGATCCCGGTCTCGGTGGGCCTGACCGCGTTGTGGTATGCCTTTGCCAGGGAGCCGGGATTCAGCTGGGACGTGGTCTTCAAGGTCACGGCGCTCTGTGTGATCTGTGTGGTTTTCATCACGCACACCTACGAAACCGTCTTTCTCATCCGCTCCTGGGAAACGGACCGGGTGCGCGGGGAGAAGCTGGAGAAGGAGCGTCTTCAGGCCGAGCTCGAGGCCCTGAAGAGTCAGATCGACCCTCATTTCATGTTCAACTCCCTGAATACGCTGTCGCATCTGATTGATCAGGACCCGGCGCGTGCGCGCCGGTTCAATGATCTGCTCGCGGAAGTGTACCGCTACATTCTGGGGAACAAGGACCGTGATCTTGTGTTGCTGAGAGACGAGTTTGTGTTTCTCCAAAGCTATTTCGAACTGCTCCGGATCCGTTTCGGAGAATCCCTGCGATTGGCGATCGATCTTGATCCCGCGGTCTTTGACCGCTATCTCCTCCCCCCGATTTCCCTCCAGTTGCTGATGGAAAACGCCATCAAGCACAACGATTTTTCGGAGACGGACCCCCTGACGCTTCACATTCGTCTGGAGGGTGGTGAGATCGTGGTTGCAAACGAGCGGAGGCCGAAACGAAGTGTCAGGCAATCCTCGAAGATTGGTCTTGCGAATCTGAACGAGCGATATCGTGTGGTCACCAACAGGGAGATCCGGACGGGCCAGCAGAACGGCCGATTCGAGGTCCGGCTCCCTCTTTTGAGCGTCGACGAGGCATGAGAATCCTGATATTGGAGGACGAGCAGCCTGCGGCCGAGAAGTTGATCGGCGGCATCCGGGAGAGCGAGCCGGATGCCGAGATTTTCGGTCCGATACCTTCGGTGCGTGAGGGCATCGCATGGCTGGATGCTCATCCGCGCCCGGACCTGATTCTGGCCGACATTCAGCTGACGGACGGCATCTCGCTTGAGGTGTTTCGCCAACGAACGGTGACCTGCCCGATTATTTTTGCCACGGCGTACGACGAGTACCTGGTAGAGGCCTTGGGGCACACCAGCATTGATTATCTGTTGAAGCCGATCCGGCAGGAGGCTTTGGACCGGGCACTGAAGAAGTATCTGCGGCTGAAGGAGCACTTCACGGGGGACATCGGGGCTGTGCTCAGGGAATACCTGGGACGGGTTGGGAAGGTGCGTGAGCGGGTCGTTGTGAGGAAGGGGATTGATTTTGTTTCCATTCCCGTGGACGAGGTGGCCTATTTCCACACCCAGCACAAGGTTGTTTTTCTTGTGGATCGTACGGGGAGCCGGTCGGTGGTCGACAAAACGCTCACAGAGCTTGAGCGGGAGCTGGATCCGAAGAGGTTCTTCCGGGCGAACCGGAAATTCATCGTCAACATTCGTTCCTTGGGCAGGTTCAAGACGCTGGAAAAGGGAAAGCTTCTGCTTGAGATCACCCCTTCTCCCGGCGAGCAGATCGTGATCAGCCAGGAGAATGCGGCGGCCTTCAGGGCGTGGGCGGGGAAATAGGCGAGTCGGGAGGTGTTACCGATTCACGTTTGGTATAAATGGGGGGGCTGCCTACCTTTCCAAGGTTCATATGTTTAACAAAGTTACCTTGGAAAGGTAGGTTTGTAGCCAATACAGTTGGGGGAACAATGCCGAAATACACAGACGGGGTTGCCTATCACTTTTACAATCGGGGGGCCCACCGGATGCAGCTTTTCCTTCACCAATGGGACTACGATTATTGTACTTCTCTTCTTCACAAATACACAAAAAAATACAGCGTTTCGCTGCTCGCTTATTGTCTTATGCCCAATCATTACCACTTGATTCTTGCTCAACAACCAACCGGATCAATCACGAGATGCATTCAGTCGCTTTTCAACGCCTACGTTCAAGGCTTCAACAAGCTCCACAGGCATTCAGGAACCCTGTTTCAAGGGACGGCAAGACACCGCCATATCGACAGCGACGAGTATGCAGTCCATGTTGTTCGCTATGTTCACCTCAATCCCGTCAGGGCCGGAATTGTCAATAGGGCGGAAGATTGGCGACATTCCGACTGCATCGACTGGATTTCTGACAGCGGTCCCCATGAAAGTATCGAATTCAGGCGAAGGTTCTTTGAGAATGGGAGGGACTACAGAGAGTTTATCAATGAATACGCACCTGAGCGAGACAAGGCTGGGATCATGAAGTATCTGTTTTAATGAATACCCACCTTGCCAAGGTACACTTGTACAACGTACGTATCTTGGCAAGGTAAGCACACGAACACATCCTACCTCTTCAAAAGATAGATGAACAACGGTGCTCCAACGGCAGCCGTGATGGCACCGACGGGGATTTCAGACGGCGCCAGGAGCGTGCGGGACAACACGTCGCACCCCACAAGAAAAATCGCCCCCGTCAGAACCGACGCCGGAAGGACGATCCTGTTGTCGGATCCGAACAGGAGCCTGCACACGTGCGGCACGAGAAGCCCCACAAAGCCGATCACACCACTGACCGAAACGGCCAAACCCGTGATCAGCGAAGCAAGGATATAACCCGCCCCTCGCACACGCCCGACGTTCACGCCGGCCTGCAACGCTGTCTCATCTCCAGCTGAGATCAGATTCAGCGACCGGGCAAAGAACACCAAAATGACCGAAGCAATGACAATGAAAGGCCCCGCCACCATCAGCGTTCCCGTATCCGTGACACTGAGGTTCCCAAGGAGCCACAGGTAGGCCGTCTGTAGCTCCCTGTTGAACACCGCAATAGAGACAAGGATGACAGCGTTGAAAAATGCCCCGACCATCACGCCGGAAAGCAACAACGCATGCGGGTCCAGCGATCCGCCGCGATGACCCAAGGCGTACACGAGCAGCATGACAAGTCCCGCACCCGCGAAAGAAAACAAGGGTGTCGTCACAGGAGCAAGGCCCAGACCGAGCGAAATGGCCAGAAACGCTCCTACCGTGCCCCCACTCGAGATTCCGAGAATGTACGGCTCCGCAAGCGGGTTTCTCAAAAGCGATTGAAGCACCGCGCCGGCAACCGACAATCCCGCCCCCACGACCATTGCCAGAATGATACGGGGAAGACGCAGTTCAAGAACAACAGTCTGCTGAGTTTCTGTGCCCGTCCCCTTCAGCACGTCCCAGATCTCGCCAAGACCGATGTCAGCGGGACCAAGCGAAAGGGAAACGAACGAAACAAAGGCAAGAAGGGCAAGCAACGCGGAAAGAATAAATGTTGCCCGGGCGCGCGTGAGGAACAGTCTCTGCTTACTCATCTCGCTCCCTGGCCACGAGCTTCCACATGGCACGCAGAAGATCCTTCATTCCCGTGCCCACCACCGCCGAGACGAAATGGGCTTTCACGCCCCGCCCAAACGACAGGCGCCGGACGGCCTTCTCGTGATTCCCAGTCACCACATCCATCTTCGTTACAACAACGATGCGCGGTTTCTTCAGAAGTTGTGGATCAAACGATTTCAGTTCGTTCAACAGGATGGCGTAGTCTCCTTTGAGATCTGGCCGCGTGGCCTCCAGAAGAAACACGAGGACGCTTGTGCGTTCGATGTGCCTCAGGAATTGCACGCCCAGACCCTTTCCTTTGTGTGCGCCCTCGATCAGACCCGGGATGTCCGCAACGACAAAACTCTTCCCATCTCCAACCTTGACAATGCCAAGGTTCGGGACGAGCGTTGTGAATGGATAATCGGCGATCTTCGGCTTTGCGGCGGATATGACGGAGATAAGCGTGGATTTGCCAGCGTTGGGCAGACCAACGAGCCCAACGTCGGCGAGGAGTTTCAACTCAAGGTGTAGCATCCGCTCCTCGCCCGGCCTGCCTTCTTCTGCCCGGCGGGGTGCCTGATCTGTTGCTGTTGCAAACTCCGCATTTCCCCGCCCCCCTTTCCCTCCCCTCGCAGCAACGAATTCCTGCCCGTCGCTTGTGAGATCGGCCAAGAGCTCCTCTGTCCCGGCATCCTTCACCACCGTTCCGCAGGGAACGCGCAGGACGAGCGTTTCTCCCCATTTCCCATCCTGCTTCTTCCCCCGCCCATGCTCACCGCGCTGCGCATGATAGCGCGGACGGTATTTGAAATCAAGCAACGTCGTCAAATGCCGGTCCGCCCGAAGAATCACGTTTCCGCCATTCCCCCCGTTGCCGCCGTCCGGACCGCCTTTGGGAACATACTTCTCCCTCCGGAAGCTCACACATCCATTGCCGCCGTTGCCTCCCCTCACATGAATGGTGACCTCGTCGACGAAGTGCATTGTTCAAGACGGAATGGGAACCCCTGAGAGGCCGATCATATGGCCTTTTTTGCCTTGCCGGGGACGGAATAGCGGGAGAAAATCTTTTCGGTAAAGAGGACCGCTTCCTTTGAAAACGGATCGACGTTCTGCAATGAAAACAACCTATCCAGGGCAAGGGAGGCCTCTTCCCAGGTAGAAAGCGGGTTCAGCCTGTCAAGGGCTTTCCGGAACTCCACCTCATCTTTCTTGAACAGCTTTCGTACAAACAGCTTCTGTTCCTTCACCGAGAACAACTCGTAGAGATCGGCAACCGACGACGACCGGACAACTTTTTCCCGGGGCTGTTCTGAAGCATGCTCTATCCCCTTCTTGACTCCCTTCAACGGATCGGTCCGCTCCTTTTCCTGAACCACCGTCTCTTGTTGGATCTCCGCGGGCGGGGTTTTTGCCGGGGACGGCGCTTCCGTGGCAGGAGGTTCAGGTTCTCCACGCACATGCCGGACGACCCGTGCGAGATCTGTCAGACTAATCTCCTTGATCCCCTTTTGATCGCGCTCGGCCTCGAGCCGTTTCCGGACATCTTCAATCTTCTTGTCCTCAAAGAACACAATGGCCGCGTTCATAGGCAGGAGCGGTCCCGTCTCGCTGACCGGCGTCTCGGGAATGCCCATGTCGATGAATTCGACCAGAGGTCTCAACAACTGCGCGAGTTCGCCGGCGTTGTGCGTCGCCAAGACCTCATTATCAATCCGCTCAATGACTGATCGGAATTCCTCATACCCGACTTCCGCAAGCCCCCTGTCGGAGACATATCGTTTGAAGATCTCGACAAGATATCGGTACTCGACGCAATATTTCAACTTTCGCAGAACGACGCTGACCGGCACCGATCGCCTGCTTTCGAACAGGAACTCCTGGAGCGTCCATCGCGGGCGGCAGAGGTAGTTGAACTGAAAATGCACAGACTCATCGAGGATGGACTCGAATTCCTGGCGGTCAAATTCGTAGTGGTGGATCAGCAAGAGATCGATCTGCCGCTGGAGCCCCTTCACCTCGGGAAGTCCGTACGGAAACCGACCGGAGCGGACCTCCTTCTCGCGCTCCTGCTGCAGCAATTTTTCGACTTCTGCCCGGAAATAGGCCTTGATCGCCGGATGTACGTCGGCCGCAAGAATGGCCTTCAGCTTGACAACGTCCTCTTCGCCGATCGTCCGCGCGCGGACGGTGTTCATGATCGTTGTTATTTCGGATTCGAAAATAAAGCCCATGACGGTATCGAATTTTTCCCCGTTATTTCCGTTCCACCAACGAATTCACGCGATCGATCTCCCTTTGGGCGGCTGTTTTGAATGTGGGATCGATCCCCGGCCGGTCGATGATCTGCCTGTACATCGTGATCGCCTGGTCAAACTTCGACATCTTCTCGTAGGACTGACCCGCCATATAGTACGATGTGGCAATCCAATCCACTTTTGTTCGCTGAGTGATCAGATAGGGAACCTTCAGGAATTCCAGAATTGCCTGTTGATATTCTCCCTTGTTGAAGTAGCCTTCACCGATATAATATCTCAGTTCGCCTTCCAGTTCTTTGTCTGCTGTCTCAAGCAGCTTCTGCAGATGAAGAATAGATTGGTCGTGATACCCGAGCTTTTGATAGATGACTCCGATATCGATCTGCTTAAGAATCAAATCCGGGTCATTGGGATAGCGCGCGATGTAATCCCGTGTCAACTGCAAGGCAGCATCAAATAGGCCGATCTCCTTATAGGCCATAATGAGATTGCTCGTTGCATACTGCACAATATCGGCCGGCGAAGCCTTGTCCTCAGCCACAGCCTTATAGGCGCGCGCGGCGGCGTCCCATTGTTCCAGTCCGTAGTATACATTGCCGCGACTCAATTGTGCGCGGGGGGCGACGGGATGCCCGGGAAAGGCTGTAAGGAGAGAATCATAGAGCTGGATTGCGCGCTGTGGATCGTTACGCATTTCGTAGGTTCTGGCGAGCCAATACACGGCCTCCGGAACAACAGGTGCCTGGGGATAGCGGTTGCGCACGTTCTCAAACCGCCGGCGGGCAAGCTCGACTTCGTCTTTGCGCAGGTGCAGCCGGCCGCGCTCGTATTCAAAAGATGCAGCCTCGGCTCTTGCCGAGGAGAAAGCCTTCACAAATGCAGTGGCGCGCCGCTCGGCTTCGGCGGGATTGTCGAGGCGAAAGTAGCAGACAATCATTCTGGCCTGAATGAAACGCCGAAGGCTGTCGGTTGCGGCTTTCGGCTCCAACTCTCCGTACCGTGCCGCGGCGGAAGCATAGTCTTCGGCTTCAAAAACCAGATTGGCCGATTCCAGCGCCGCGTGAAACTGACGGGTGGGATCGTCCGACCCGAGTTTGCTTGCTTCCTGCAGATACCGGGCCGCGGCTTCGATGTTGTTTTCGTTCCGGGCAATCTCAGCAAGAAGCGCCAGAATCCGTCCACGGCTCGCCGAGGCCGTGTCGGCGGCAAGGGCGTACGCGTAGTACTTCTTTGCCTCGAGGTTTTTTCCGGACCGCCGGGCGCAGTCGGCGAGTTTCAGAACGAGATCAAGCGACGGAGTCCGAGGATTCAGGTGATCGCCTTCAATGGCGGCCAGAACGATCTCGAATCTCTCCTTCGCCTGCGCGATATCCCCCGAATGGTAGAACACATCCCCGCGAATCTGGTCCACCTTGGCTGCCTCGTCGGCATAGGGAAAATTCCGCTCCAGGATGTCGCACAGCTCCAGCGCCGTATTCTTTCTCCCTCGTTCTCCCTCAAAAACGGCAAGCATGGAAAGCGCCCGCGCTGAGTAGCGATGGGATGGTGCGATGTCGAGATAACTCTTCAAGAGAACCCCCGCGCTGTCCTTGTCGCCCATTTCCCATCTTGATAGGGCGAGAAGAAACCGTCCGCGCGCCTCGCCCTCCTTGTCAGGTCGCGAACGCAGAAATTCCTCAAGTACCGCTGCCGCATCGTTGTAGCTTCGGACCGCCTGATAGGCTTTTGCGAGGGCAAGGGCAACGACAGGTGAAAGCCTGCCGCCCGGCGCGTCTTTGCGAAGGTCCGCGCTGAGTTTCCGGACATCGGCGACACTGCGGGCGTTTCCAAGCAGAACGAGAGCCTTGGCGGTAAAGGCCTCCAGCGCCAATGACGAACCGGGCGAAAGCGCCACGACGGAATCGTAGGCAGAAACAATGTCTGCAATCTGTACGGCGCTCCGCTGCGTATTCCACGACGCACGTTCAAGTGACGTTCCCAGCCTGAGCCACGCCAGCGCTCGTCTCTCCCCCTTCAACCCCGATTGGAGAGCGATTCGGTACTGTGTCGCCGCGTTGGGATAGTCCTTCAGATCATTGAACGAAATCTCCGCCAGTCTGAACGCAAGATCACTCTTTGCCTTGCCTGCAATCACATCACCCGTCAGCAGGGCAAGGTTTTCGAGTCCCCCTTCCTTGTCTTTCAGCTCAAATGCTGTCAGTTCAAAAGCCAGCCCCTCGGCGTGCTCTGCATAATTACTCGCCGGAAAACCTGACTGGAGACTCTCCAGCGTGGACAGAGCCTCCCTTTGCATGCCCGCCTTTCTCAGGGCTTGCGCATATCCGAAGAGGGCGTCGTCTTCCACCGGGCTCCCCCCAAACTCGCTCAGAATCCTTTCGTACGTTCGCTGTGCCTGACGGGCATCATGCAGCTTTTCGGCCTGGAGTTCGGCAACCAGAAGAAGCACACGCGGGAGCAACGGATCATCCGGATACCGCTCCTCGAATCTCTGAGCCAACCGCACGGCTTGCTGATATTGTCCGAGCGCCATTGACCCACGCACGGAGGTCAGGAGAATGGCCCGCGAGAATGCGGATCCGGAATCCGCTGCAAGCGCTTTGAGCGAAAAGGTACCCGCTCTTCCGGCGTCTCCCATTCGCTCGGCTGTACGTGCGGCCTTGTAGTGTGCTTCGGCAGCTCTCGGACCGGCAAGCGCCGCCGCGCGTTCGAAGTGCACGAGGCCTTCCGCGAACTTCCCCCTCAACGCAAGAACATCGCCCGTTTCGATGTGTGCGGCTTGCTTCAGGATTTCGCCGGCGGCCGTCGCCGCGAGCAATCTGCCCCAGGCCACGAGTGCACCTTCCGCATCGCCGCCAGCATGCTCAAGACGGCCAAGCTCAAGCATCGCGGAGTATGCAACCGAATCTGTCTTGAATCGAGTTATCACGTCATTCAGAACACCGCGCGCCTCCTCGATCCTCCCAAGCTGGGCAAGTGATTGAGCGAGGATGGTAAAGGCTGAGGGACGAGGGGCTAGAGAAAGGCATTTTCTGGCCTCGGCCGCCGCGCGCTCATATTCGTTCGTCTCGAAATACAGCTGCGCGAGTCGGACATGCCCCTCAGCAACGACATCGGAAGACGCGTATTCCTGTGTCAGTGCACGCAGGGCTTTTTTGGCACGATCAACGTCACCTGACGCAAGAAAATACCGGCTTGCCTTGAGAAGAGCCTGTGGGGCAAGGGGGCTTTTGGGGTGGAACGTCTTCACCCGCTCGAATGCAAGAGCGGCTTCCGCATTGTTGCCGAGCTGGGCGTATGCTTCGGCTGCATTCAGCCAGGCTTCGGCGGCTTTTGGGTGTTCGGGAAAGGAGAGGGCGAAATTCTGAAACGTGAAGCGTGCGTCTTCGTAGCGATTCAGTTTCGCCTGGGTCAGTCCGAGGTAAAACCGCGCTTCGATTCCCTGCTGGGTATTGGGATAGGTGGAGACGAACTGCTGAAACTGCTCGACGGCGAGGTCATACAGCCTGTCGTTGTACAAACTGACGGCAAGCTTGAAGTCGGCGTTTTCCCTGGTATCCTGGGCCTGAGCGGCGGAACACAGGAAGAGCAGAACGAGGAGCCATCGCATGATGGAGGAAGGTACCACAAAATGGAAGGATTTTCAAGGAAATGTCCCGAAACGAGAAGGGCGACCAGAAGGCCGCCCTCGCCGGCAAAGCAACGGTCCGCTTTTTCAAACGATCTTTGCCTTGATGAATTCCCGGTTGAGTCTGGCAATGTGTGTAACGGAAATCTTCTTCGGACACTCGGCTTCACAGGCATAGTTGTTGGAACAATTCCCGAAGCCCTCCTTGTCCATCTGCTCCACCATCCGTAGAGCCCTGGTTTTCCGCTCAGGCTGGCCTTGCGGAAGCAGAGCGAGTTGAGACACTTTGGCGGCGACAAACAACATGGCCGACGAATTCGGACACGCTGCCACACAGGCCCCGCATCCGATGCACGACGCTGCGTCCATCGCTTCATCGGCAATGGGTTTGGGAATGAGAATCGCATTGCCATCCGGCACACCGCCGGTCTTTGCAGACACGTACCCGCCGGCCTGCATGATGCGGTCGAAAGCGCTCCGGTCCACCACGAGGTCCTTGATGACCGGAAACGCTCCTGCACGCCAGGGCTCCACGGTCACCACGTCGCCGTCCTGGAACTTCCGCATCCTCAGCTCACAGGTTGCCGCTCCGCGTCCCGGGCCATGGGCGCGACCATTGATCATCATTCCACAGCTCCCGCAGATCCCCTCCCGACAGTCGTGGTCAAACGCCACGGGCTCCTGGCCCTTCTTGATCAGATCGATATTGAGCACGTCCAGCATTTCAAGGAAGGACATGTCGGGCGAGACATCCTTCATTTCGTACGTCTCAAAACGCCCTTCTGTTTCCCTGTTACGCTGGCGCCAGATGCGAAGAGTGAGGTTCATGGTTGAAGTAAGGGAAAGGTATAGGAAAAGGTAAAGTAGATCCTAGGATTTGAGAGTGACTATGACTTTGTTAAGATCGTTATACAGTCCTGTCAACCTCCTGTCAAGACTACTGACAGGATCTGCCAGCAGGTATCCCACTCGTCTGCCGTATTCTAAATGACTCTGTGTTTCGGTAATGGATCCCCTGGCGTAGTAATAGAAATTGACTTTCTCCGCCGTGTGGTTTCTTCCGTACGCCTCAGCGATGTTCGCTGAAATGCTCAATGCCGACCTCCGGAGCTGGGATGTCAGGCCGTAATCCTCCTTTTTGGGAAAACTCTCGCTCAACCGAAAGATCTCCTCGGCAATCTCCATCGCCTCTTTCCAGATCGGCATCTCCTTGAATGATGTGTACACTCTCCCCCCTCTCTACCTTTACCTTTACCTTTCCCCGCTCATTTATAGCTCCGTTGCGACGGCTTCACCACTTCAAACTTCAGCGGCTCCTTGTTCAGGACGGCTGCCTTCTTGGGACCCCGGTATTCCCACGCCGCAACATAGGAGAACCTCGCATCGTTGCGCTTCGCCTCTCCTTCCGGGGTCTGATACTCCTCCCGGAAATGTCCGCCGCAGGATTCCTCGCGATGCAGGGCATCGCGGGCCAGCAATTCCCCGAGTTCCAGGAAATCCGCCACGCGGCCGGCTTTTTCGAGCTCGACGTTGAGGTCGAGATCGCTTCCTGTCACCCGCACGTTCTTCCAGAATTCCTCCCTCAGCGCGGGAATCATCTGAAGCGCCTTCTTCAGGCCCGTCTTGTTCCGCGCCATACCGACGTGATCCCACATGATTGTCCCCAGCTCGCGATGGAATTCATCCACAGTTTTCCTGCCGTCGATTCCCATGAGCTTTTTGATGCTCTTCTCCGTTTCCTGCTCCGCCCTCCTGAATTCCGGGTGGTCGGTCTTCACCGGCTTGAAGGACTGGCTTGCCAGGTAGTCACCGATCGTATACGGAAGAATGAAGTATCCGTCCGCCAACCCCTGCATGAGCGCGCTCGCTCCGAGGCGGTTCGCGCCATGGTCCGAGAAATTCGCTTCACCGATCACATAGAGGCCGGGGATCGTGCTCATGAGATTGTAATCCACCCACAATCCCCCCATTGTGTAGTGAACAGCGGGATAAATCCGCATCGGGGTTTTGTACGGATCCTCGGCGGTAATCTCATGGTACATGGCAAAGAGGTTTCCGTACCGCTCCTCAATCACCTGTCGTCCGAGCCGCTTGATCGCGTCGCTGAAGTCCAGATACACGGCAAGCTTTGTCGGCCCCACCCCGTAGCCCTGGTCGCACATTTCCTTGGCCCGACGCGACGCAACGTCGCGTGGCACGAGGTTTCCAAACGAGGGATACAAACGTTCAAGATAGTAATCTCTTTCGTTCTCCGGAATGTCCTCGGGACGTCTTGTATCGCCCTTCTTCTTCGGCACCCAGATTCGCCCGTCGTTCCTGAGGCTCTCGCTCATGAGCGTGAGCTTGGATTGGTATTGACCACTCTGCGGAATGCAGGTCGGATGGATCTGTGTGAAGCAGGGATTGGCGAACAACGCGCCTTTCTTATGGGCCCGCCAGATCGCGGTTGCGTTGCTCGCCTTCGCATTCGTCGAAAGGAAGAAGACGTTGCCGTATCCGCCCGTCGCGAGAACCACTGCGTCGCCGGTGTATGATTCGAGGATTCCGTTGACGAGGTTCCGGGCGACGATGCCACGGGCCTGCCCGTCAACGACGACCAGATCAATCATTTCGCGCCGGGGGAAGAACTTGACCTTCCCGGTGTCCATTTGTCTGCAGAGCGCCGAGTACGCTCCCAGCAGAAGCTGCTGGCCCGTTTGTCCTCGGGCGTAGAACGTGCGGGCTACTTGGGCTCCGCCGAACGACCGGTTGTCGAGATAGCCTGCGTAATCCCGCGCAAACGGAACACCCTGGGCGACACATTGATCGATGATGGAGCCGCTGACTTCGGCCAGACGGTACACATTCGCTTCGCGCGACCGGTAGTCGCCGCCCTTCACCGTATCGTAGAACAGGCGGCGGATGCTGTCGCCGTCGTTCGAGTAGTTCTTGGGCGCGTTGATGCCGCCCTGTGCGGCGATGCTGTGCGCGCGGCGCGGCGACTCATGGTAGGAGAACGCGAGCACATTGTAGCCCAGCTCGGCCAGACTAGCTGAGGCGGACGCTCCCGCCAGGCCTGTTCCGACCACGATGATGGTGTACTTTCGCTTGTTGGCGGGATTTACAAGCCTGAGGTGGAAGCGATGATTGGACCACTTCTGCTCAATCGGTCCTTCGGGTATTTTCGCATCAAGTTTCATAGGTCAGTTCATGTCTTCAGGAAATCCTGAAAAGCTGTTCACACCGGCCATCCATGCCCAAGTGTCCGCACCACGAGCGGGGAGGCGGCGCTCGTCACGAAGAAATAGAAATACACGGGGATTGAAGCAAAGCCCGCGGGAAGGAGAAACCAAAAAAAGAACGCCACGGCATCAAGGAGGCGTTTGTACCGTTTATTCACCAGCCCGAACGTCTGGAACGCCGACTGGAATCCGTGCTTGAGGTGATACCCAAGAATCACAAGGGCAACGAGGTAGAAGAGACCGAACCAGGGATTGGAGAATTTTTCCCGCACCAGTGCATAGGCCGTCATCGGCGTTCCGGTAACCCTGAGAGGAAAAAAGAAGCTCGACAGGTGAACGACGAGGAAGAGGAACACAATGCTCCCGCCAAGCATGGTGATGCGCGAAGCGAGCTCCGTGTTCTCGTCCAGTCGGAATTCCCTGTATTTCTGCGGCCGCGCCCGGCGATTCTGGATCCAGAGGATCAGTCCGCTGAACGCATGCCCTGCCAGGGAGAGAAACAGGATGACTTCAATGGCGCGGATGATCGGATTGGAAACGAGGATCCGGGAATACTCTTCATACAAATGACCGTTGTCGTTTGCGAAGAGGAGAAGATTTCCGGCCAGGTGCTCCACCAGGAAAAGACACAGGAACAGACCGGTGAGGCCCATGATGATTTTCTTGCCGATGGACGAGGAATAGAGGGGAACCAGGCTTTTCATACGGAGTGGTTAGGATCGTAGACGCGAGAGACCGAAGGAAGGTCTTTCAAATCAGGAGAAAGTTTAGAAAAGAATTGAGGAAAATGCAACCCCCGGCGAATCTGCGAGCCGTTCCTGCCTTCAGGTTACTGGACCACGGTTTCGCCGATAAATCGACGAATGGAGATCACGCTTCCCAGAAATCCCAGGAGGCAACCCACAACGACGATGACGCCGTACGCCACGGGCTCCACTTCCAGGAAATCCGAAAGAGGGTCCGCCCACTGCCCGAGATAATGGAAGAGCGAAAAAACGATGCCGCTGGCGAACACGCCACCGAGGAATCCCTGCACCAGGCCTTCTAGCACGAACGGGATGCGGATGAATCCCCGCGTTGCCCCGATGAGCTTCATGGTTTGAATGATCTTCCTCTTCGCATAGATGGCAAGCCGGATGGTGTTGGCGACGAGAAAGATTGAGGAGATGGTAATGAAGAGGCCGATGCCAAGGGCAAACGCGAGGGCGGTTGTCACCCGCTTATCGAGAAGCTCCAGGAGGCCTTTACGATAGATCACGTCTTCGACTCCGCGAAGGGCCATCACCTGCGCGTAGACTTCCTGTGCCCCATCGGCGGTCTTGTACCCGTCCTGGAGAAAGATTTTGAAGGAAGCCGGAAGCGGATTGAAATCGAGGACGCGATAGATATCTTCGCCGAACTGTTCCTGAAAAATTTCCGCCGCTTTGTCCTTGGAAATGAACGCTACGTCCCGAACGCCGGAGACCGCCAGGATTCTCGCCCGAAGAACGTCGACCTCGGCGTTTGCCAGTGAATCGGCCAGGAAGGCTTCCATCTCCACTTTGTCCCGCAGGGCTGTGACGACCGAGTTTGCATTCAGAAGAAGGATCGTAAATGAACTGAGGAGCAGGAGCGAGATGGATATCGTCACAATAGCCGCGGTCATGGAGAGCTTCGCGCGGCGGAATCCTGAAAAGCCCTCCTTGACAATGTAGCCGATTTGCATGGGTCAGCCCTCGATAATGCGTCCGGCGGGGTACGATCCGAGCACTTTGAGAAACGTACTCACTTCCCGCAGATGATGCAAGCCGTTGCGGACCTTCGCGTCCCTCGCCGAGCCTGCGATGTCGAGATAGAACAGGTACTCCCAGCGCTTCCCGGCAACCGGGCGCGATTCGATCTTGAGGAGATTGATGTTCCGCAGGGCGAACACTGCGAGGGCTCGGAACAGCGCGCCGGGAACATTCTCCGAGGCAAACACCAGACTGGTCTTTGTCTTGCCGGCGCCCCTCGCAGGCCGCCTGGAGAGAACAAGAAAGCGGGTGTAATTGTGATGGTTGCTCTCAACATTGCGACGGAGGATCCGAAGGTGATACGTCCTTGCGGCACGAATGCTCGCCAGTGCCGCTGCGTTGGTCCGGCCTTCTTCTCTGATCATCTTTGCCGCCCCGGCTGTGTCGTAGTACGGAATCGTTCGTACCCCCTTCAGCCGGCGCAGGAACTTCTCGCACTGGCCAAGGGCCTGGGGGTGTGAGAAGATGAGCCGGATATCTCTCATCGAAACACCAGGGAGGGCCATGAGGTGGTGATGGATCCTGAGGGTAATTTCGCCGATAATCGAGAGGTTGTAGCGAAGCAGGAGGTCGTAGTTTTCATGTACGCTTCCAAAGACGGAGTTTTCGATGGGGATCACGCCCCGCCGGTCGCCGCCTCTGGCCGCAAAGCGGAAAACGTCCTCAAAGTGTTCACACGGATGAAGCGAAACGGATTTCGGGAAGAAACCCCGCACCGCTTGCTCGGAGAACGCTCCGAACTCGCCCTGGAATGCTACGGAAGGCATGGCGATGTAGTCGTACGAACGGTTTCAGGCCAATCAGACGGCAATCCGGCCCTCCAGCGCTCTGGAGAGCGTGGCTTCGTCGGCATACTCGAGATCCGAGCCTACGGGCAGACCGCGTGCGACGCGGGTGACTCTGCCGACGAGGGGTTTGAGGAGTTTGGAGAGATACAGCGTCGTAGCCTCACCCTCCACATTGGGATTCATCGCCAGAATGACCTCATTGACTGATGAGGACGAGACGCGGGCAAGCAGTTCTTTGATGCGCAGATCTTCCGGGCCGATGCCGTCCAGGGGGGACAGTACGCCCCCGAGAACATGATAGAGCCCTTTGAACTCGTTGGTCTTTTCCAGCGCGAGGACATCGCTGGGCTCCTCAACCACACAGATCACCGTGCGGTCCCGATTGGCATTCGAGCAAATACCGCACGGATCGGTTTCCGTGATGTTGGAACAGACGGAGCAATAACGGATTCTCTCTTTGGCGTTCACCAGGGCACGGGCCAGGGAGACCACCTCTTCTTTGTCCATTTTCAGCACGTAGAGAGCGAGCCTGTAGGCGGTTTTGCGCCCGATGCCGGGCAATTGTGCAAATTGCGCGGCGAGATGATCGACGGATTCGGCAGTATAGGCCATGGAAGCGGTGTTCAGGTTCTGGGCAAGGAAAGGCCGGGGATGGTCGGGATCATGCCCTGGGTTGCCTTCTGCATCTCTTCCTGCGCCAGGGCGGAGGCTTTCTCCAGGGCTTTGTTGGAAGCGGCGACGATGAGGTCTTCGAGAATGTCTTTCTCTTCGACTTTGACCACATCCGGTTCGATCTCGATTTTCAGAATCTGCTGTTTGCCGTTGGCCGTAACCTTCACCATTCCTCCGCCTGCGTCGGCGGTGACGGTTTTCTGCTCCAGCTCGGCCTGCACTTTCGCGATCCGCTGCTGCATTTCCTGAATCTGCTTCATCATCCCCTGCATGTTCGGCATTCCGCCTTTCACCATCACGTGCTCCTCTGGAAGAGTGGGACTAATATACCGTGAAATGGAGGGAGAAGCAATGAGAGAGGGTTCGGTTGACTTTTCCATGAATCGGGAGTACATTGTGTTCGACCCGGTGATGCTGAGCCGGGTCGGTTTTTTGTTCATTGCCGTGTTTCCCAGTTCTTTTCAATATTCCGCGATAGCTCAATGGTAGAGCATGCGGCTGTTAACCGCAGGGTTGCAGGTTCGAGTCCTGCTCGCGGAGCCAAAATTCAATCCGCTGATATCAGCGGTTCTTGTTTAACGCAAGACCCCGTGGAGTAATCACCTCGGGGTCTCGTCGTTTCCGGCATGCCCACGCCGACTTACGCCCGCCCGCACATTTCCGGATGCAACCCTGGGGGTTGTGCGCGCTCTCCGAAAATGTCCTTTTCGAATTCTCTCGTTCTCCGCTTTTCGAGTCGCCTTGTTTGCGCCATCGAAACGGCCGCCGAATCGCCCCAGATTCCGGCAGTGGGGCAGAGCATGTGGCGCAAGTTGAAGAATCTGAGGCGGTTACCGAGAACGCCTTGATATTCCGGGCCACCGAAGCCTTCCTTCATTCACGAGTTAACGCCCTGAGATTGCGGTGCCGACGAACCGCCCGCCGGGGCGAAGCCCGGGAGTCGGCATCAAGAACCAACGGGACGATTCGCGGCGCCATCTACACTGGCAAGTCCACTGACGAGGGGCTGGAGCAGGAGTTCAACAGCCTCGACGCCCAGAGGGAATCCGCGGAAGCCTATATCGCCAGCCAAAGACACGAGGGATGGGTGTGCACCCCCGACCGATTTGCCGACGGCGGCCACCGGCTCTTCAAACGCCCGGTGACGGCCGAGCGATTCGTCACGGACAAGGCCTTCGCCGAACTCCTTACCTCCATGGACAACCGCGCCGCGCTACTGCTTGGGCACACCCGTTGGCGCACCCGAGGGGACGAGCGGGTCAACAGCAACAACCGCCCGATCCGCGCCGGGGAGGTGATCGGGACCCACAACGGCACCATCTACAACGCCAATCACCTGTTCCGGCGCTGGAAGATGCGGCGCTTCGCCGAGGTGGACATTCCGATTGCGGATTTCGGATTGGAGATTTCTGAGGTGAAAAATCCGTTTCGAACCCTGACAGCGTCGCAAATCCGCAATCCGCAATTGAAACGTATCCCCGCCGCAAGGCGGTTCTCTACGCTTCGGACCCCGCGTACCTCGACGCCGTGCTGGCGGAGGAAAAAGGCTGGAGGGAGCTTCCGGTCCCGCCCATGAGCCGACCGATTTTGAATTGCGGCTCTTTGTCCACGGTGTCCTGAAGCGCGGTTTCTGGAACCACGACCGCTTCTGCCGGGGCGTCGTGACGGTGGAGGACGCCGTTGTCCGCGGCCGCCTCTTCGAGACATCCTCCGGAATCCCGGTCCTGCAGGTCCCGGAGGAGGATATCCTCGCCGTCGGGACCGCCAATCCACTCGCCGACGTGGCCACACAAGCGCGCGTGAAGGCCCGCATGTCCAATCCCGAGCCAACCCCCGACCGGCTTCCGAAGAAGGGCACAGGCGCGCCCTGGGGCGCCGTGTACGGGGAGATTCTGACCTTCGACGATCCCGTGATCCGCCTCCCAGCCATCGACCGGCTGGAGGGGTTTCATCCCGGCGCTCCCTGCCTCTTCCGCCGCGTCCTGGTACCCGTCCGGATAAACGGAACCGTGCTCCCGGCCTGGCTCTACGTGGGTGAAGACCCGAGCTCCGGCAGTCTAAAGCCGTTAGGCAAGTCCATCTGGGCTCGATAGATTTGGCTCGGTCAAATTCGGTTAAATCGGTAAAATAACCGGACAAACTGCTTGACACTGGACCTCCATCTGATATATTGTAATCCTGTTTGTCCTGGTTTATTGGGACGTAAACGCCGAAGGTTGGAACGTGGAACACCGATCAACCAAACGAAAGAGGCTGTTGCGAGGCAACCGATGAAGCCAAGAGTGAGCGGGGTCGAATGATGGAAGACCGATGGCTCTCCGTGGATGAGATTGCTGACCATCTCGGCATCAAGCGGGATACGGTCTACAAGTGGATTAGCGAACGGCAGATGCCGGGCCACAAGATCGGTCGGCTTTGGAAGTTCAATCAGCGAGAAGTTGACGAGTGGGTGAGAAGCGGTGGTGCGAACACTTCTCCGTCGGAAAATGAACAATCCAAAATCAGACAACGAGAATCCTAATGGCCAGACTCGAAGAACTAAAACGCGGTGCGACCGTCAAAGGTATTCTGCCAGATGGTTTCATAACCGTGGTCGATGTGTCTTGGATTGGTTCTGTCGCCATCGAACTGACCTACAAAGACAGCAAAGGGAAGCTGGCTAATGAACTGATATATCGTGACCGCGAGGGCGACCTCGAAATAATGGAATCCGGCAAGCCTTGGAGCTTCGATGGCGATTCCGACCTTTTCAGGCTGGTTTCGGAGGCACACCGTATTCGCCTCGCTTACCTGTTCGATCCGCTCCTGGCGGTCCACACCTCACTCGTCGATCCGCTTCCGCACCAGATCACAGCCGTTTATGAGTCAATGCTTTCTCGCCAGCCGCTTCGTTTCCTTCTGGCCGATGATCCCGGGGCCGGAAAGACCATCATGGCAGGACTGTTGATCAAGGAGTTGATCGCGCGGGGCGACCTGCAACGGTGCCTCATTGTCTGCCCGGGCAACCTGGTCGAACAGTGGCAGGATGAACTCTATCGGCGCTTCCACCTGCCCTTCGAAATCATGACCAATGACAAGTACGAGGCGGCCCGGACCGGAAACTGGTTCGCGGAGAACCCGCTCTCCATCTGTCGTCTCGACAAGCTCAGCCGAAACGAGGACGTACAAGAGAAACTGAAGACCACGGATTGGGACCTTGTAGTCTGCGACGAAGCCCACAAGATGAGCGCATCCTTCTGGGGCGGCGAAATCCGCAGGACCAAACGCTACCAATTGGGACAGATTCTTTCCACCCTCACTCGTCATTTTCTGCTTCTGACGGCCACGCCGCACAACGGAAAGGAAGAGGACTTTCAGTTGTTCATGGCTCTACTCGATGGCGACCGCTTCGAGGGCAAGTTCCGCGACGGCGTTCATTCCATCGATGCCAGAGATCTGATGCGTCGGATGGTTAAGGAGGACTTACTCAAGTTTGACGGTCGACCGTTGTTTCCGGAGCGTAAGGCCTACACCGTAGAATACGAGCTTTCCGACGGTGAAGCGGACCTGTACCAGCGTGTGACGGAGTATGTTCGCGATGAGTTCAACCGCGCCGAAAAACTGGCCGACGACGGCCGCAAAGGAACGGTTGGGTTTGCCTTGACGGTCCTGCAGCGTCGGTTAGCCTCTTCGCCAGAAGCCATTTATCAATCACTTCGTCGGCGTCGGGAGCGACTGGAGAAGAGATGCCGCGAGGAGGAACTCCTCAAACGTGGCGCGGAGGTCCGTATCGATTGGCACAAGGATGTCCCGTCCCTGTCCGAAGATGACCTTGAAGATCTCGAAGATGCGCCGGATGAGGAAGTCGAGAACACGGAAGATCGCGTTGTCGATCTGGCCTCGGCGGCCCAGACAATCTCCGAGCTAAAGGCGGAAATTGCAATTCTCAAGGATTTGGAGCAAGTGGCCCTGCGGGTTCGTCAATCACGCAGGGACCGCAAGTGGGATGAGCTTTCGAGTCTACTGCAGAACCAGACGGAGATGTTCGATGCCCATGGTCATCGCCGCAAGCTGATCGTTTTCACCGAGCATCGCGACACATTGAACTACCTTCATGATCGGATTGGGTCGCTGATCGGGAAGCCGGAATCCGTCGTGACCATTCACGGCGGCATGGGCCGTGAGGAACGAAAGAAGAACGAATCGCTCTTCACGCAGGATAAGGACACAGAGGTGCTCATCGCCACGGACGCGGCAGGCGAAGGTATCAACCTGCAGCGGGCCCATCTGATGGTCAATTACGACCTGCCCTGGAACCCGAACCGTCTCGAACAACGGTTTGGCCGCATCCACCGCATCGGGCAGACAGAGGTCTGCCACTGCTGGAACCTCGTCGCGTCAAAGACGCGGGAAGGCGATGTGTATCGCCGTCTGCTTGAGAAGTTGGAGGAGGAACGTAAGGCGCTGGGCGGAAAGGTATTCGACATCCTTGGCAAACTGCTTTTCGGTGATAAACCCCTGCGGAACCTCCTCATGGAGGCCATTCGGTACGGAGACCGTCCGGAAGTGCGTGCGCGGCTGAACCAGGTCGTCGACAACGCCTTGGATCGGGACAAACTCCGCGATCTGATTGAGGAACACGCCCTGGCGCACGACTCCATGGATGCCTCCCGCGTCCGGGAGATTCGGGAAGACATGGAACGGGCCGAGGCTCGCCGTCTTCAGCCCCATTTCGTTGCCGCCTTCTTCAATGAATCCTTCAAGCGGCTCGGCGGAACCTTGCGGGAAAGGGAGCCGAAGCGTTACGAGGCGACCCACGTTCCGGCCGTCATTCGCAACCGGGACCGGATCATCGGCATGCGCGATCCCGTCCTCACGCGATACGAACGCCTGACGTTCGAGAAAGAACTGATCAGCGTCCCAGGCAAGCCCCTGGCAGAGTTCATTTGTCCTGGCCATCCGCTTCTCGACGCCACCATAGACCTAATCCTCGAACGGCACCGGGACCTCCTGCGACAAGGTGCCATCCTGGTCGACGAGAACTCTATGGACGAGGATGTGCGTGCACTCGTTTACCTGGAGCACTCCATCCAGGATGCGCGCACGGATCGGAGTGGAAATCGGCGCGTGGTCTCTCGCCAGGTTCAGTTCGCGGAGGTGACTGCATCCGGCGATGTTCGTGGTGCTGGATATGCGCCATACCTCGACTACCGGCCGCCCACTGAATCGGAACTGGCCTTGATCCGGCATATGGAAGAACCCGGCTGGTTGCGCAACGAAATTGAATCTCGCGCCCTCGACTATGCTGTCCGGAACCTGGTGCCCTCCCACCTGCAGGAGGTCAAGAGCCGCAAAGAGCAGATGGTCGACAAGACCATGGCCGCAGTCAAGGAAAGGCTTACGACGGAGATCAGCTACTGGGACCATCGGGCGGAACAGCTCAAGCAGCAGGAACTGGCGGGCAAGGTTAATGCAAAGATCAACTCCGGCAAGGCCCGTCAGCGGGCCGACGAGTTGACGATGCGGCTGCAGAAACGCATGGAGGACCTCCAGCAGGAACGCCGCATCTCGCCGCTTCCGCCCAACGTCATCGGCGGAGCACTGATCGTTCCGGCAGGACTTCTCATGAGGTTGAACGGAGGGCAACCCGCCACGGTGCAGGCCAAAGAGACCAGGCGCGTCGAGCTGGTCGCGATGCAGGCGGTCATCGCGGCCGAGCAAGGACTCGGGTTTGAGCCGCGCGATGTGTCGGCGGACAAGTGCGGTTATGACATCGAATCCCGCGATCCGAAGGGCCATGCGCGGCTCCGCTTCATCGAGGTGAAGGGACGACTTCAGGGGGTGGACACTGTGACCGTCACCAAGAACGAGATTCTGACCGCACTAAACAAGCCGGATCAGTTCATTCTGGCGATTGTGCAGGTGAACGGCGAGCAGGCGGTGGACATCACCTATGTGCGCGAGCCGTTCGGCCGGGAACCAGACTTCGGTGTTACGAGCGTGAATTACCGGTTATCAGAGTTGCTGAGCAGGGGAGGACCGCCACGATGACGGATGCGCCTCCCTATTTCGAGAATGTCCGGGCAACTGCTGCCAGGCGTTGGGTTCAACTTGAACAGGACCCCGTATTGGCCGGACCTTGGCACCAGTTGTTCAAGCAGGTGCAAAGTCCTCGTCATGTCGTTTCCGAGCTTCTGCAAAATGCGGACGATGCGGGCGCAACCATGGCTTCGGCGGACATCCAAGATGGGGAGTTCATATTCATTCACAATGGCGAGGACTTTACCGAGGAGCACTTCATCTCCCTTTGCCGGTTTGGGTATTCCAACAAGCGATCCCTTCACACCATTGGATTCCGAGGGATTGGCTTCAAGAGCACATTTAGCCTTGGGGATGAGGTTCGGCTCAGTACTCCTTCACTATCGGTGGCCTTCCGGCGCAGCCGTTTCACCGAGCCCATATGGATGGCCCGGAACGGAGTCCCGGCCCGTAACACGGAAGTTCGTGTTACGATTCAGGACCTACACCGCCAGCGAGAACTGAAGAAGAACCTTGATGACTGGACGAAGAGTCCGGCATCGTTGCTTTTCTTTCGTTCCATCCGTTGCTTGACCATCAGCGGCCGAGAAATCCGTTGGGAGTCACAAGCTGCTGGGCCTGTACCTGGATCGAGCTGGTTCTCGTTGGCAGGCACGCCGGACCGACGGGTACTGCTGATCCAGTCCGATCCAGAGCCGTTTCCGGCTGAAGCCCTCGACGAAATCCGTCAGGAACGAATGGTCGCGGTTGACGAGGAAACAGCCCTGCCTCCGTGCACCGTCGATCTGGTTCTCGGCATGGAAGGCCGCCTTTTTGTCATTCTTCCCACAGGAGTGCTGACCAAACTTCCATTTGCTTGCAACGCACCGTTCATTCAAGACCCGGCCCGCGTGAAAATCAAGGACCCGGAGACTTCGCCGACAAATCGTTGGCTCCTGGATCGTGTGGGCAGATTGGCAGCGGAGACTCTGCTTCATTGGGTTGGAAATGTGGCCGTGGGAATTGAGAAACGATGCGATGCCTACGCGCTGCTACCTGATCTTGATCGCGATGACCATTCGCTAGAAGGCGACTGCGGACGGATCGCCGAAGAGGCATGCGAATCCGCAATGGCAGGTAAGCCATTCCTTTTGTTGGAAGACGGATCGTTGGCAAAGGAAAAAGGCTGTGTTGCCGTGCCTCGGGTTCTCCTCGACGTATGGCCGAACGATCTTGTCTCTCGCCTGTTCACCGACAGCGCCCGACCGATTCTCTCTCATCACATATCGGCCGAGAACCGAAAGAAGCTAATCAACTGGAACAGCATAGACCAAATCAGCAAGGAAGATGTGCTGACCACACTCAAATCGAAGCACCTGCCCAAACCGGATTCCTGGGCGCAGCTTCTGCTGCTGTGGGCCTACGTCGCGGAAGATGTTGTCGGCTATCACTACAATCGAAATCATAAGGATGTTCGCATACTTCCGGTCCACGGTAAGGATGTTCTGTATGCCGCCAACGAAATCGTGCGGCTGGGAGAGAAGAAACTGCTCCAGTCTCAGGAGGATTGGGAGTTCCTCGCGGCCCACCTGCTTGTACTCAATCAGAACTGGCCGCGATTCCTGGCTGAACAGCGCCGAAGGGCCGAGCAGGACAAGGACGATGATCTTGGGCGGCAAGTTGAATCCGCCTACAAGGTCTTCGACGCCGTGAACCTTGGACAAGCCAGCGACGTGAGTCAGGTGATCCAGCAAGCCGCTGAGAAGTTTTTCGGTGAGCAAGAATGCGATATGGAGGACTGCATTCGGTTGGCACAACTGGCTGCAACTTTGGGAGCTTCGGTATCGGAGAGCTTTCAGTTCGTCACCCGTGATGGTTACCGCAGGCCAGTCAACGAACGTATTGTTTACGATGCAAACAATGACCTTGATGCGTTCGTTCCTGATCAATGGTACCAAAGCCACGTGCTGCACGAGGACTATCGTGTCCTTCTGTCTTGCACCGAAGAAGACTGGCAGCAATGGGTGACATCAGGGCGAAGCCGGCTGCTTACATTCCTGCCTTTGCAGCAGGTAACAAAAAGAGTATGGAACAAAAAAGATATCATCACGCTGCTGAAGGATCGTGGGTTGCAAGGCGAGCCGGCATTTTCGTACCAAAGGGACGATTTCACCATTGATGATTTCGATTTCTTACAGGAACACTGGGAGTTCTGGCAGGAAGTTGCTCGAAATGATCCTCTGATATGGGGTAAAGTCATGTCCCGAGTCTTGGTGCAACCGAAAGACTATTGGACAACAGCACTTTGCTTGAAGGTCTGGCAAAACGGGAACAAGTACAAACAGACGATAACAAATGAAGACTTGTTGCCGGCTTGGGTTGCTAAATTCCAATCTCTCCCGTGCCTACAGGACACCAACGGCCGCTACCGTGAACCGGCAGAGCTTCTCCGTCGGACCCCAGAAACCGATCCGTTGTTCGGAGTCGAGTCATTTGTTCGCTCCGAGTACGATACCGAACAAACCCGTCCCCTTCTGATAAGGCTGGGCGCGAGAGGAACACCCACCGGCCCCCGACGCCTTCTGGATCGGCTTCGCGCCCTTGCCACGGTGGAAAACCCGCCTGTCTACGAGGTGGAAAAATGGTGCCGCCGACTCGATCAGTTGCTCACCAAGTGCTCTACTCCGGAGTTCAACGAAATCAAGTCTGCCTTTGTGGACGAGAAACTGATCCTCACTGCCGAGTCCGAATGGGTCACGGCCGCCGAGGCGTTCCTTTCCGCCGACGAGGAGGACGCTCCTGGGGCGGCCGTAGTGCACCCTGCCATTCACGACTTGTCGATGTGGCGAAGGCTCGGCGTTGCCGACCGTCCCACGGGCGACCTGGCCATGCGCTGGCTTGCCGACATGGATTCGGGAAAGAAGCTCTCCAAGGACGAGTTGCGAAGGGTCCGCGCACTTCTGCCCCGGTATCCTGAGCGTATCTGGCGCGAATGCGGACACTGGCTCAACCTGGAAGGCGAATGGGTCCCGGTGGAACAGTTGTCCTACAAACTGACCATGCAAACGCTCATTCCCTGGGCGAACCTGTTCAGGCCGATCAAGCAGAAAACGGCCGACTTCCAGAAGTTGACTGTCGAGATGTGCGGACAACACCCTTTTGCTGCATTGCCCACCCTTGCCGATTGCATTGAAGACCGCTTTGACGAGCGGATTGACGATTCAGCAGAAAAGCTTGAGAAGGTTTGGCTAACAGCGCTGGGTGATGGTTTGGCGCGCATCCAACTCGACGACCCGGAGGAGACCGCTCGCATGCGCGAGTTGGGATGCCGCTTGGCAAGAACGCAATTTCGTTTCGTGACCGTCCTCGAAGCCACGCCCTACATCGATGGTGTCCCATCCGGCACGCCACGACGTGTCGATGTGCTGTGGAAGAACCACGTACTCTACGTCGAGAGCAAGTCGGTGGCAAAGATGGCAAAAGCCATCGCCCTTGAGTTGGGGCGACATTTCGGCCGTCCCGACATTGCCGATGCCATTAAACTCTGCTTCGAGCGAGAACGGGAGTTTATCAACGAGTATCTTGAAGAGAACTTTAATCTGTTGCCGCCCTCATCCGGTACAGCGACCCCAGAGTTTCGGTCTGAGACGGAACCGTTCGATCAACCTTCACCAACTGGATTGGAAGACGCGGCACAGATTACGAAACCACCCACAGGCGAAAGCGGGGCAGTTCAGATCGATGGACCGACTCCTGACGCACTCGAAGGTGAAGCGGCTGGAGAGCCGACGCAACCTGATTTGGATGAAGATGACAACAGGAACGTAGCCCCCGCGCCACGCAGGCATCCCCAGCAATCGACGAAGCCGAAGCTGATCGAACGATTCGCGGTCGCCAATGGATATGTCAGGGACAACTCCGAGGGACGGTTCTATCGTGAAGACGGCGGCTGGATCGAGCGTGCGTCCGGCGCGAGCTTTCCCTGGGAACGGTACTCACCCTCCGGCGAACTCCTACAATGCTACTGGGTCAAGGATCATTGCATCGAGCGCGAACCGCTTCAGATCGAGGCGGAGGTATGGGAGTTGTGCGCCAATCATCCCGAGAAGTACTCGCTCCTGCTGGCGGCCCCGGACGATACGCCGGTCGAGTACTCCGGCAAGCGCCTCTGCGCACTTCGTGACAGCGGTCGGGTGACGCTTTTCGCTGCAAGCTACCGGTTGGTATACGAACGTGACGAGCAGGCGAACACAACACAAGAAACCGCCACTGGAGGTGGAAAGGACAATGGGTAAACCGCTCTTCGACAGCCTTGAAATACGCCAGTTCCGGGCGTTCGACTACATCAAGATTGATCAACTCGGCCACATCAATCTGTTCCTGGGCAAGAACAACGTAGGCAAGTCCACGCTGCTCGAAGCATTGTGTCTGCATGCCAACCTCGGTTCGCCTCAGACCATCCAGTGGATTCTGGACGGCCGGGACGAGCCCGGCGAGGTTCGTCACGGCAACACCGCCGATCCGACAGTTTGGAGCCTGTTTCATGGCCATCCGGCCCTTGAACGCATCACGGAATCCATCCAGATAGGCCGTGTCGGCGCTCCGGACAGCGCCCTGTCCTTGTCTATCGCTTGGCTTCGCAAGACCAGTGACATGGACGCCTCCGGTGGATTCGGTGACGGCAGCGGTTACGGCGGCGGCGTGCAACCGGGCCAGCAATACGTGGAGGTCGGACCGCCCGAGGCGACGGACGGCGAAGGTCCCATCCCGGCGCTTATCGTGAAGTATGGCTCGATGCGGAGGGTGCTGCGTCTGGATGAGGCCTTTGACGACCTATGCCGCCGCTGGAATCTTCAGACCCGGTCCCATCGTGATCTCGCAACGCCGTGCGTCCATGTCGGTCCGGGCGGCCTCGACGATGCGGGGTTGCGGAGCCTCTGGGAGAAGGTCGTCCTGACTGACGCCAAGATGGATGTCATTGACGCGATGCGGATAATCGCGCCGGAGACGGAAGACTTCGCCCTCCTGCATCTCCACGAGCGCGTCTCGTCGCTTCGCCTGCGCGTCAAGGACCGTGAGGACTCGGTTCCGATCAAGACCATGGGTGACGGCATGAATCGCCTCTTTGGGCTCGGTATGGCCCTGGCTTGCGCGAAGGGCGGCATCCTGCTTGTGGACGAAATCGAGAATGGCATTCACTGGTCCGTGCTTCCCGAGGTCTGGAAGTTCGTCGTGAAGGTCGCCAAACGGCTTGAAGTCCAGGTCTTCGCGACCACGCACAGCAACGACTGCCTGAAAGCCTTCCAGATGGGTACGAAAGGCGACCCGGACGTGGACGGCGTTGCCGTTCGGATCGAGAAGAAGAACGGCGAGTTCAGCGCCGAGATCTTCGACGAGAAGCGGCTGGCGGTCATCGTAAAGGAGGCGATTGAAATCCGATGATGGTCAATCGACTCATATTCGAAGGCCCGGACGACAAGCACGTGGTGATGAACCTCCTGTTCAATCACGAGCACAATGGTGAGCGTCTGTGCGAGCACTTTTCGGAGAAGGTTAAGGACGGCGTGGACCACCTGATCGACACGCTGAACGAGGAATTGAAGGCAACCGATCTCGGCCGTCTCGGTGTGGTCCTCGATGCCGATACCGACCTCGCCAAACAGTGGGCGCGGGTCACGCGGGTTCTGGACGAGCACGGATGCCGTGCGGTCCCGGCCGCGCCCAACGCCGACGGAACCATTGTCGAAACGAACGACAGCAAGAAGATCGGCATCTGGGTGATGCCGGACAACAAAAGCGCCGGGGCGCTGGAGGATTTTGTCGGCAAACTGATCGCCGAGGGGGACACGCTGTGGCCAAAGGCCCAGGCCGACGTGAACGGTATCCCCCAAGCGGACAGGCGATTCAAGGAAACCTATTTATCAAAAGCTCAAATCCACACCTGGCTAGCTTGGCAAGAAGAGCCAGGGACGCGGATGGGCGAGACCTTCAAGAAAAAGTATCTCGACCCGAACCATCCGCAGGCGACCGCCTTCGTGAACTGGATCAGGAGACTTTTGGCATGAACGGAAACGAGAATAGATGACTACACATCCGAAAAAACTGATCGAGGTTGCGCTGCCGTTGCCGGAGATCAACGACGCGTCGGCCTATGACAAGATGCCCGGCATCGGGCCGCATCCCAAGGGCATCCACCACTGGTGGGCGAGGCTGCCGCTGCCGACGGCGCGGGCGGTGCTGTTCGCCTCCGTAGTGGACGACCCGTCGTCGCATCCGGAGAAGTTTCCGACCGAGGAGGCGCAGAACGCCGAGCGCGAGCGTTTGTTCGACATCATCCGCGAACTGATGCAGAAGAAACTGCACGAGCGGCCCGATGTGTACGCCAAGGCGCGCGAGGAGATGCTCAAACACACCGGCGGCAAGCTGCCGCCGGTCCTCGATCCCTTCGCCGGCGGCGGGTCCATTCCGCTCGAGGCGGCGCGGCTGGGTTTCGAAGCCCATGCGGCCGACCTCAACCCGGTTGCGGTGCTGCTCAACAAATGCAACCTGGAACTCGTGCCTCGCTGGCTGGACCGCCCGCCGGTCAACCCGGAAGTGCGGCGCAATGCCCTGCGCAACACCGGCTGGACAGGGGCGGCAGGGCTTGCCGAGGATGTCCGCTACTACGGGAATCTGATTCGGGAACGAGCTATTCAGAAAATCGGCCATCTCTACCCGAAGGTCCATATCGTTCAGGAAAAGGACGGCACGTGGCGGCACGCCACGGCGGAAGAGATCCGCTCCAGGAAGCGGAACGTGCGCGAAGCGGACGTGATCGCCTGGATCTGGGCGCGGACGGTGGCCAGCCCGAATCCGGCGGCACAGGGCGCGCATGTGCCGCTGACCAGCACCTACTGGTTGTCCTCAAAAAAAGGCCAACTCGCGTGGCTGAAGCCTGTGGTGGACAAGACAGCTAATTCATGGCGATTCGAGGTTAAGACAGGCGAGCCATCGGAGAGAGCAAGTATCAACAATGGCACCAAACTTGGGCGTGGAGCTCAGTTCCGATGCATCTTAACCGATATGCCGATGCCTGAAGATTACATTCGTGGAGAAATCATTGCAAAAAGAGCGCAGCAAAGAATCGTTGCAATAGTGGCCGATATTGGCCGCGGGCGTGCATATTTACCATACGATGCGGTGCACAACGAAATCGGAGTTTTTCTTGAGAGATTAGATGGTGTTCCCGATGAGCAAATGGACGAAAAAAACCCAAATCTTATTAGCGGCCGTGGATACGGTGTAAAGCAATGGAAAGAACTGTTCACCCCCCGCCAGCTAACGGCAATGGTGACCTTGAGCGATTTGGTAAAAGAAGTACGTCGGGACGTTTTCAGCGACGCTTGCGAGGCCGGACTTTCGGATTCCGAGGCAGACCACTATGCCCTTGCGGTGGTCACATTCCTAGCACTCGCCCTCGACCGATGTGCGGACTTCAATAATGGACTTTGCAGATGGACCGCCGGCAACCAAAAAGTGATGAATCTCTTTGGACGACAGGCCATTCCAATGGTTTGGGATTTTGCTGAGGCCAACACGCTTGGGGACTCGGTTGGTGCTTGGGCTACCTGTAGCAACTATGTTGCTGACTGTATCGAAGTACTTGGGAAATCATCAGGAAGCGGCGGTAACGGACTTCAAGTAGATGCCGCAGGTGCCTGGAATGAAACCCGCGGGCTTCTGGTCAGCACCGACCCGCCCTACTACGACAACATTGGCTATGCCGCTCTTTCCGACTTCTTCTACGTTTGGCTGAGACGCACGATTGGCGATCTGTACCCAGACCTCTTCAAAACCATCCTGGTACCGAAAACCCCGGAGCTGACAGCCGCGCCGGAACGCTTTGACGGCAACAAGGAGAGGGCCAAGGAACACTTCGAGTCCGGTTTCCGCAAGGCGTTTACCACTCTGCGGGAGAAGATGGACCCGCGTTTCCCGCTGACCGTCTATTACGCCTTCAAGCAGGAAGACGAAAAATCTGGCGGAGGCGGAGACGAAGATGAAAATGGAGATGCAAAATCTTTAGGCAATGGCGTCGACCGGACGACAGGATGGGAGACGCTACTCGACGCGCTACTTGGTAGCGGGTTCCAAATCACCGCGACCTGGCCGGTGCGAGCTTCGCAAAAATGGCGCATGGTGGCTATGGGCACGAACGCGCTGGCATCCTACATTGTCCTGGCTTGCCGTCCACGACCGGCCGACGCCCCGCAATGCAGCCGCCGCGAGTTCCTGAACGAGTTGAAGAAGGAGCTTCCGCCGGCGCTCAAGCACCTTCAACAGGGCAATATTGCACCGGTGGACCTTGCCCAGGCCGCCATAGGTCCCGGCATGGCCGTGTTCTCGCGCTACGCGAAGGTCGTCGAGTCGAGCGGCAACGCCATGACCGTGCGCACCGCTCTGGCCCTGATCAACCAGACCCTCGACGAGGTGCTGGCCGAACAGGAGGCGGAGTTCGACGCCGACACCCGCTGGGCGCTGGCGTGGTTCGATCAGCACGGGATGGAGGAAGGCGAGTTCGGCGTGGCCGAAACGCTCTCTCGGGCCAAGAACACGGCCGTCAACGGCCTTGTCCAAGCCGGCATCGTCGTGGCGCGGAGCGGCAAGGTCCGGCTGGTCAAACGGGATGAACTGCCGGAGGACTGGGACCCATCCTCGGACAAGCGGCTGACCGTATGGGAGGCAACGCAGCATCTCATTCGCGCTCTCGACCAGCAGGGCGAAAGTGGCGCGGCTGACCTTCTTCGCAAGCTCGGCGGCGCGGTCGGCGAGATGGCACGCGAACTTTCCTACCGGCTCCACAAGGTCTGCGATAAGAAGAACTGGTCGAGCGAGGCGCAGGCCTACAACAGCCTCGTCCTGGCCTGGCCCGAGTTGACACGTCTGGCGCAGGCCGCGCCCAGCGGAACACAGCAGGATCTGTTCGGATGAACGAACCCCAAACCATGAGGATGACACATGGCTAAAAGCAATCACGGCAGAGTCGGAGAAGCGCTGGAGCTTCTCAACAAAGGCCTGCGTCCCTTCGTGGAGCGGGAGATGCAGGCTGTTCACGGGGACCAGTGGCAGGAGGAGGTCGCCAAGACCCTCCGCGAGGATCGCGGCGGTGTGAAGGCGGCCAGGAAAGGCGAGCTCAACTGGGATACCCACAACCTGCTCACGGTCATGTGGGACCAGTGGAACGCGGTCTTCCGTAACACCCTTGGCCATACCGAACGATCCCTGGTCAGTGAACTGCGGGAGGTGCGCAACCGCTGGGCGCACCAGACGCCCTTCAGCAGCGATGATGCCTATCGGGCGCTGGACAGCATCGGCCGTCTGCTCACCGCCATATCGGCGCCTGAGGCAAAGGAACTGGAAGAACAGAAGATGGCGCTGTTGCGCGTGCGATTCGACGAGCAGCGCCGGGGCGAGATGCGCAAGCACGCCGTGGCTCCCACCGAGGGCAGCCCGCAGAGCGGCCTCAAGCCATGGCGCGAAGTTGTCACCCCGCACCGGGACGTGGCCAGCGGCAAATACCAGCAGGCGGAGTTCGCGGCCGATCTGTGGCAGGTGTACCTGGGCGAGGCGGCATCCGAGTACCAGGACCCCACCGAGTTCTTCCGGCGCACCTTCATCACCGAGGGACTGCAGAAGCTCCTCAGCAACGGCGTACGCCGCATCGGCGGGCAGGGCGGCGACCCGGTGGTCGAGTTGCAGACGAACTTCGGCGGCGGCAAAACCCACAGCATGCTGGCGCTTTACCATCTTTTCTCCGGCACACCCTCGACCGAACTTCCCGGCACCGAGCAAGTCCTGAAGGAAGCCGGATGCGAGGTTGCATCGAAGGTTAATCGCGCCATTGTAGTCGGCACCAAGGTGTCGCCCGGCAACCCGAGCACCAAGAACGACGGAACGGTTGTCCGCACGATCTGGGGCGAGATCGCTTGGCAACTGGGCGGCAAGACCGGTTATGAGATGATCCGCGCCGACGACGAGAAGGCCACCAACCCCGGCGACAAGATGAAGGAGCTGTTCAATAAGTTCTCGCCCTGCCTTGTCCTAATCGATGAGTGGGTAGCCTACGCGCGACAGCTTCACGAAGGCAGCCTGCTTCCCGCCGGTACTTTCGACACCCAGTTCACATTTGCCCAGGCGCTGAGCGAGGCGGCCAAGGCGGCCAAAAACACCTTGCTGGTGGTCAGTATTCCGGCATCCGATAACGAGATCGGCGGCGAATGGGGCCAGCGTGCCCTTTCCCGACTCAAAAATGCCATTGGCCGTGTTGAATCGAGCTGGCGTCCGGCCAGCCCGGACGAGGGGTTCGAGATCGTGCGCCGTCGGCTCTTCGAACCACTGCACGAGAAGCAGGCCTTCGTGGCGCGCGACGCCGTGGCGCGAGCCTTTGTGGAGATGTACGGAACGCAGCACAGTGAATTCCCATCCGAGTGTCGAGAGGCCGAATACGAACGTCGCATCAAGCTGGCCTACCCTATCCACCCGGAACTCTTCGACCGGCTCTACAACGACTGGTCCACGCTCGACAAATTTCAACGCACGCGCGGCGTGTTGCGCCTGATGGCGGCGGTGATCCATTCCCTATGGGAAAGACAGGACGGCAACCTGCTGATCATGCCCGCCACCATCCCCATCGACGACCCGGCGGTTCAGTTCGAGTTGACCCGGTACCTTGACGACCAGTGGACCCCTGTCATCGCCAAGGATGTGGACGGGGAGCATTCCCTGCCGCTCAGGCTCGATCGGGATGCGCCGAACTTGGGGCGCTACTCCGCTTGCCGCCGCGTGGCGCGTACCATCTATGTCGGATCGGCCCCGACCCAACGGGCCGCCAACCGGGGTATCGACGACCGCCAGGTGAAGTTGGGATGCGTTCAGCCCGGCGAAACCGTGGCGACCTTCGGCGACGCCATCCGCAGACTTACGGACCGGGCGACCTATTTGTATGTGGACGGCAGCCGCTATTGGTACTCGACCCAGCCCACGGTCACGCGTCTTGCGGAGGATCGTGCGAACCAGCTCCACGAACACGATGTCATGGACGAGATCGTACGCCGGCTCAGGGACGAGGCGCGCAGCCGTGGCGATTTCCACCGCGTGCATGTCTGTCTGAGCAGCAGCGACATCCTGGACGAGCACGAGGCGCGGCTGGTGGTCCTCGGTCCGGAGCATCCGCACAGCAAAGGCCAGGCGGACAGCGCCGCGCGGAAAGAGGCGCAGGCTATCTTGGACAGTCGCGGCAGCAGCCCCCGGTCGTACAAGAACACCCTGGTGTTTTTGGCCGGAGACGCAAGTCGACTCAAGGACTTACAGACTGCGATTCGCCAGTTTCTTGCTTGGAAGTCCATTTGGGATGAGCGGGAGCAGCTCAACCTCGATCCGTTCCAATCCAAACAGGCCGACACGAAACGCAAGAACGCCGACGACACGGTCAACGTCCGCATTCCCGAGGCATATCAGTGGCTGCTCGTCCCGAACCAGCCAGACCCCAAGGGATCGCCTGAGTGGACGGAAACTCGCTTGCAAGGGTCAGATTCGCTGGCGCTTCGCGCTTCCAAAAAGCTCAAGAGTGAGGAGATGCTCCTCGTCCAGATGGGTGGAGTTCGGCTGCGCCTTGAACTGGATCGGGTACCCCTCTGGCGCGGGAATGACGTGCTGGTGAAGCAGCTTGTCGAAGACTTCGCGACGTATCTGTACCTTCCCCGTCTTCGCGATTCGGACGTGCTGATCGCCGCCATCCGGGAAGGGATCACACTGCTGACCTGGCAGTCTGAGACGTTCGCCTACGCACAGTCCAAAGACCCCGACGGCCGGTATTTAGGCCTCGTGGGCGGCGGCTCTGCTGCTGTTCAGAGCGAGGGCGGCTCGATTGTGGTGAAGCCCGACGTGGCAGCCGAACAGCAGCGCCGGGATGCTGAAGCGGCGAAAGCAAAGGCAGGAAACGGTTCGGCGACGGTTGCGGAAATCGAACAGACCGGGGAACAGGGTCAAGCGGCCGGGGCGGAAACAACGCGTGGAGCGGACACAGGCACACCGCCGCCACCCGCCCCCACGTATCGGCGTTTCCATGGATCGGTGCAACTCGATGCACTCCGGGTCGGACGGGACGCCAGCAGGATTGCCGACGAGGTCATCCAACACCTGTCGAAGCATGTCGGGGCCAAAGTCGAGGTGACCCTGGAAATCCGGGCAGAAATGCCGGACGGGGCCACCGAGAAGACCATCCGCGATGTCACCGAAAACTGCCGTACCCTCCGCTTCGACTCTTTTGGATTCGAAGAGGAATAACTGCAGAGCGAGGTCAAGACCTAATCTTCCTGCGGTGAGACACTCTTCCAAGTCCTTGCGCAGACACTGCATCGCTGCCGGGAAGGCCTCCTGGTATTGGTCGATGATCGCCTGCGCCCGAGACACACTCTCGTCGTACGTGACCGCCGTGAACGCGCGGTGGATCAGCGTCTTCAGTGTCGCCCGCGCTACCGACTTTGGCGGACGACTTTCTTGCCCGTTGGAAAAGGCTTCTGAGAAGCGACAGAACCGTTGGGATGCCGAAGTTCACATCACGCAACGAATTCCTTCGTGGGAACATGCTGAACCCGCCTGTGATCGTGGATGGCAAGACGCTTGCGACGATGATCTTGAATGCAGGCGAATACACCCGACCTCTGCCCCTTCACGACAACACTGATCCTGCGAGCCAACAGGTCGATCATTTGCCCGAGAAATACTGTCCAAAGAGAGACATGGATGAGTTACGGCCAGCCTTGAACGGCCTTTCTGTTATTTACTTCCGACCCTATGGATGGCTACCAGCTTTGAGAATGGAGTTACCCTCCTCGATTGCCTCCAGCAATACAAGGCTTTCGATAGTTCTTGAAGGCGTCACAAGGCAGTTTTTTAGTCCTGCTGTGATAGAGCCATATCCTCTGTTTCTGGCGGACGGAATGGTCAAGAGTCTTGGCTCTGGAGTGGCTGTCATAGAGCAAGCTGTTGCGCAACATGTGGCGGGAAATTCGCCCGACATCGAGAATACACTTCTATTTTTGGAGAACTATCGAACAGAAGGTGGCCGAGGAGGTGTTTAACTGCTGGAGAAAGAGAACGGTTATGAAAAGGGTTGCAAGCGCGGAGCCAGAAGAACCAGGTGTGCGAACCTTCGTCACCTGGTTTCTTTTTTTGGAGAAGATCAGATGATTGAACCGCCGCTTGCTGTCCTGGTCGTATTGGTCATAGATGGGCACGTATTCCGACAGCATTTGCCGTAGAACCTCCCGATCGACCCTGCCTATGTCTATCCGCTCCTGATCACGTTCCTTCCTCTGGATCAGGTTGTTGTCCGGTCCGTTGGTGTGTCAGCAGCGAGGTTCTTTTCGAGCAATGTATAGCCCGATCGATGTTTGTATCCGTGACGGTGGTAGAAGTCGCGCGCCGCCTCATTTTCGCGGCCCAATTGCAGCGACACATTGAGGCATCCGACCTGTGCAAATTGCGATTCAGCGGCAGCAAGAAGGCCCGCGCCTACCCCAGTGCCACGATGGGATGACAGTACAAAGAACTCATCAATCTCTGCCGTTATCCCGGAATGCTCCAGGCTGAAAACGTAGACAGCAAGCAGGTAGCCGATTGGTCGATTCCCGCTGAAGGCGATCCAGCCTGCCCCCAGGCTTGTATTCTGAAAGAGGCGTTTCAGTTGGAGTGAAATCCGATCCTTGTCAAAGCCCTGCATGCCTTCGAATGCCCAGTATTCTGATACCAATGGCACCAGCAAGGGAACATCATCAGCCGTGGCCTGTTCGTATTTGCGTCACTGAAAATGGGACGGCTATCTGCTTGCCCCAACTGTATGTGATCCATTGCGGCTCGCCGTCAGGAGAGCACTTGCCTTCCAATTTCATGTCTGTTTGTCCGGCCACAAAGTCCACCCCCATGCGAGATAGCTCATCAACAACCTCTGGCGAGTTCCGAAAATTGAATGGGAGAACTCTTTGCGGCGGTCTGGAATCCACCGATACGCGCATAACTACTGCCACCGGCGCAATATCAACATCTTCACAGCTCTCGGGGGGACCGTAACTCAGCAGGATGCTTGCATGACGGCCGGGCAAGGCGAAGAGGAATTCCCAAGTGAAAGACTTTCCATCTGTGCGAATGTCAGTGCCGCTTGTAACGAAGACAAGTTGCGCTCTGGCATCAAGTGCCAAGGCCTCCACCTTTGCGTAAGCCCAAGCTTCATGAGCCGTCAGCGGCCCAGGCGTCTCTCGAACCAACCGCCTTTCTTCAGACGGCCTCAATGGCCGTTTCAGTATTTTATTGAGGAATCTCATTGCTCACCTTTCTCTGACTGGCTAACGGTTGGGAACTAAGCGGCGGTGACGTACTGGTGCGGATTATACTTTGCGAACATTGAATCTCTTCCCAGCCAGAACATCGTTTCTCATTTGACTCAACAACAATCTCAGCCTTCGGATTTTCATCGGGACCGCCGAAGCCGGTTCAGTGGCGGTGCGAAGCGCTGTCCGCTGCAACCGGTTGTTAGCTGGCGTGACACACACAAAATTGCAAGCAACCTCCTGCTATTTCCATATCACTATGTCCAGATCCCCTTGACGCCGTACCACGTTGATGCCCACGTCACCTTCGTCGTGGCGGATCGCCTGAAGATCGATGGATGCGTCTCCGACCCGCAAACCCCCGATCGACACTTGCTTGAGGGATTCGGGCAGCACAGGCTTGGAAAACACGACGCGGCCTTGTGAACCCTGCACCTTGAGCCCGAGACAGCTCTCGAGCAGCAGGAACACGGCCGCCGCAGCCCATGTCTGCGGCGAGCAGGCAACGGGATAGAGGACCGGAGCCTCGCCCGGACGTCGCGCAAAGCCGCAGAACAGCTCGGGAAGACGGTGCAGGTCGAAGAACAGGCTCGCGTCGAGGAGCGCCGTGAGAATCCGTGCCGCCTCCTCCTTGAGTCCGTAGCCAGCGAGGCCAGCGGCGATCAGCGCGTTGTCGTGCGGCCAGACGGAACCGTTGTGATAGGACATGGGGTTGTATCGCGCCTCTCCGGCGGCCACGGTGCGCACGCCCCAGCCGGAGAATGACGCCTCGGAGATCAGAGTCTGCGCGACGCGCCGGGCGTGCCCTTCCGTCGCGATCCCAGCGTACAGGCAGTGCCCGGCGTTCGACGTGCGTACACGGCAGGGCCGTTTGTCACCGTCCAGGGCCAGGGCGTACGTCGAGATTTCCTCGCACCAGAAGGTGGCCTCGAAGCGACCCCGCAATACACTCGCCGCATCCGCCAGGACGCGCGCCCGCTCCTCGTCGCCGAGCGCTGCGGCAAGACCGGCGGCCGCTCGCTTCGCGGCATAGACATAGCCCTGCACTTCACACAGGGCGATCGGTCCTTGGGCGAGCGTTCCGTCGGCATGAAACACCGAGTCCGCGGAGTCTTTCCACCCCTGGTGGATCAGGCCCTTCTGTGACCGCCGGCCGTACTCGACGAACCCATCGCCGTCCAGGTCTCCATATCGGTCGACCCAATCGAGCGCGCGCAGGATGTGCGGCCAGAGCGACCGGAGGAACGCCATATCGCCAGTGCGTTCGTAGTAGGCGCCGGCCAGCACAATGAACAGCGGGGTCGCATCGACACTCCCGTAATAACGGTGGAACGGCACTTCCCCGGCGAGCGCCATCTCGCCATCGCGCACCTCGTGCAGCACCTTGCCCGGCTCGGCGTCCGCGTCAACGCTCTCCTCCTCTGCCTGGGTGGCGGCGAGGTATGCCAGAACCCCGCGGGCGAACGTCGAGTTGAAGCTCAGGCACGAGAGCGCGGTGATGATGCCGTCCCGCCCGAAGGCCGTGCAATACCATGGGATGCCGGCGTAGGGATAGGCTCCATGCGGCGTGTCCGTCCGCATCATGTTGAGGTCCGCGAGCGAACGATTCAGCCAGTCGTTGAACTGTTCGTTCGACGTGTAGATGTCGGCGGTGTCAGCGTGCGCGATGCGCACCGCGTCGGCGGCTTGCTGCGCCGCTTCCTCGTACCCGATTGCGATCTGTGGCCGCGGGCCGGCGGCATCACCCAGGCTGTCCATTTCGCAGGCGATCGCATACCGGTACTCTGCTTGGCCGCCCTGCTCCAGGCTGATCTCGTAGCGGGCCTCCTTTTCGGTGAGCGCCTCGGGCGCGACATCGAATACGATCCGCGTCCTGCGCACGCGTCGATCCAGCCCTTCGTAGGCATAGATGACCGAGCCCCCCTGCACCTGTGCGGGCAACTGTCGGCCGCGCCGCGCCCGCCGAGTACCGCGCACCTCGAAGATATCCGCGAAGTCGGCGCCGATCTCGATCGTGAGATTCAGGCGCACGGCGTCCAAGCCGTGGTTATGGATTCGAATGCGCTCGTAGCAGGTCTGGTTCCAGAGCAGCTTGGAGCGGAAGATATGCACCGTGCCGCGGTGCATCAGCATGCCGTCCCGCTCGATATCCGGATTGGTCGCATCGATCGTAAGCAGAGCGTTGTCGTCCTTGACGAACGAGCTCAAGAGAAGGGGGCGGTGCCCCGCCAACTTCAGGGTGAGCCGCGAAATGAACCGGGTATCCCGGTGATAGAGGCCGAGCTCGCCGGTCCCGTATCTCTCGATGTCCCCGAACCGGTCGAACACCGCGAACGTGTCGCCGTGCTTGAGCACGCGCGTGCGGTCGTCGATGCGAGCAGACGTGGAAAGGATGTAGAAATGCTCCCGGACAGGAATGATTTCCTCGGCCACGGGGATCACGCCTCCTGAGGGCGGGCGCCCTTACTGCCGGCCAGTCGCTCGTATACCCGCAGGTAGTCCGCGGCCATGCGGCGCGACGTGAAGCGCTCCTCGAAAACCTCACGGCAGCGCTTGCGGCTCAGCTCCGGGATGCGCCGGGCCGCCTCGATGGCGCCTTCGAGCGTCGTCACGATGAAACCCGTGTGCCCTTCCTCCATGACCTCGGCCACCGAGCCGTGACGGTAGGCAATGATCGGCGTGCCGCAGGCCATCGCCTCGATCATCACGAGCCCGAAGGGTTCAGGCCAGTCGATGGGAAAAAGCAGGGCGTAGGCGTTGCCCAGAAATTCGTCCTTTTCTCCGTCGCCAATTTCTCCGACGTATTCGATCAGCGGATCGCGCAGCAGCGGCGCGACAACACTTTCGAAATAGTCCTCATCCACGAGGTCGACCTTGGCCGCGATCTTCAGCGGCATACCGACCCGTTTGGCGATCTCGATGGCGCGGTCCACGCGCTTTTCCGGAGAGATCCGCCCCAGGAAGGCGAAATACGTTCCCGGCTCCGGGTGGAACCGAAACAGATCGCCCGGCAATCCGTGATACACCGTGGCTTGCCAGTTGGCCCACGACAGCGGTTCGCGCTGGGCATCGGAGATCGACACGACCGGCATCTCGCGGAACTCCTGATAGAGCGGCACGAGGTCCGGGATATCGAGCCGTCCGTGCAGGGTGGTCACGTGAGCCAGGCGCTGTCGGCGGGAGAGCGGGAAGTGCAGGTAATCCACGTGGAAGTGGACCACGTCGAACTCTCCGGCGCATTGGAACACTCGCTCCAGCATAAGGATATGGTGCGCCATCTGGTCCACGCAGTGTTTGTCGAGGCGTAGCGAGCGCCGGGACGCGGCCACCAACCGCGCCGATGACACCGAGTCCCCGCTCGCGAAGAGCGTGACCTCGTGGCCCTGGCGGTGCAGTTCTTCCGTCAGGTACGAGACCACTCGCTCGGTCCCGCCGTAGTACTTCGGGGGAACACTTTCATACAGAGGAGCTACTTGAGCGATGCGCATGCATCCTCCAGCGTCAGCAAACGGTTGGGAGCTAAGCCAGCGGCGTTAGTACCTTTACGAACGTACAATGGACCGCTGAATCTCTTTCGTGAAACCATGTTTTTCCAGTTGTCTTACCAAAAATCCCCTGGCCCTGGAATTCATCGAGACCGCCGAAGCCGCTTTTCAGGCGTAGGCGGGCGTCCGCCCATTCCGTCCGCTTTAGCGACCGGTTAGGCGGTAGCCCCCCCTAAAGAGTCATGATAACCTTGTCTGATTTAGCCGAATAGATCCAAACGGTCGAGAATGGAGAGTTCTTTTTGTTTGTTCCAATAAATTGCCTGATATCCGGGAAAAAATGCTTAAACGGTCCCGGCTGGGAGTAAGAAAATCCAGGAATATATGGTAACGTCGAGTAACTTACTACAAGCAGGGTGGTTTTGTCAAGCCCCGATTTCGGTTTTTTCCATAGCCCCTGAAACCCGCCGCCACGCCCTCAACAGCACGCCTCTCAAGGAAACCACTCAGGTCGAAGCCATCGTGGAGAAGACTGAAATTGGCAGGGTCGATCCGTATGGCCCCCCGCTGACGGTTCCGATCCTGAACGAGATCCTGAAGCGCCCTCAGACGAAGGCGCAGGGAGCGGTCAACAGCCGCAGAAAGAGAACGGTTATGAAGGGGGTTGCACAAGGGGAGCCAAAAGAACCAGGGGTGCGAACTTTTCTCTGGCTCAGATTTCATAATGACTGCCTTTGTTCCGCAAATTCCCTGATTGTCTTCGCATAAACTTCCGACTGGCCAAAGCTCTCGTCAGGGCGGCTCCCTCTGACCCCGGAAGCCCTGACTCGGTTACACTCGATCAAATGCAAGAAACAACCGGACAAACCGCTTGACAATGGACCTCGGACTGGTATATTGTAACGCTGATTATCAGGGTTTGGAGCATGGTTCTGGAGTCACCCATCCAGCAGGCATTTCACCCGCCCGGCATCGAAGACCTGGGCCGAGATTCGGCCGACGACCTCCTTTCCCAAGTGGAAACGGTCCTGCGCGAGATCTACGGTCAGTGGCCGGTTTATTCCCTCCAACCCGGACAACCCGCAGTTCTACGTGGACCTCAAGAAGGTCGAGCCGAGAGCCTCGATCCCTCGCAGCTCGACCGCTGCTCCAACGAAACTTTGAAACGAGTCAGGGAGTGCAACGACCAAACCTACGTCACCGGCTACAACATCCGGCAGCGCGAGCTGGAATGGCTGGAGCGCAAGGCGGCCTAAACGGGGGATGAGCATGGCCAGCAAAGTGAGAAACAAGAAAGAACAGGTAAATAGCTCCGGCGCTAAATTGGGCTACGAGGCCCAGCTCTGGCAGATGGCCGATGCGCTGCGCGGCTCGATGGACGCGGCCGAATACAAGCACGTCGTTCTCGGGCTCATCTTCCTTAAGTACATCTCCGACGCCTTCGAGGAGAGGCACGCGAAGCTCCAGGCCGAGAAGGCCAGCGGCGCCGACCCAGAGGACCCAGACGAGTACCGCGCCCTCTCGATCTTCTGGGTGCCGCCCGAAGCACGCTGGCAGCACCTCAAGGCCCAGGCCCGCCAGAGCACCATCGGCCGCCTCGTGGACGACGCCATGGCCGGGATCGAGCGCGACAACCCGGCGCTCAAGGGCGTGCTACCCAAGGATTACGCCCGCCCCGCGCTCGACAAGGCACGCCTCGGCCAGCTCATCGACATGATCAGCAATATCAAGGTCGGCGACGAGGAGGCTCGCGCCAAGGACGTGCTCGGCCGCGTCTACGAGTACTTCCTCTCGCAGTTCGCCAGCGCCGAGGGCAAGAAGGGCGGCGAGTTCTACACGCCGCGTTGTGTCGTCAAGCTCCTGGTCGAGATGCTCGAGCCCTATCGCGGCCGCGTCTACGATCCCTGCTGCGGCTCCTCGGGCATGTTCGTGCAGTCGGTGGAGTTCATCCGCGCCCACGCCAGCGGCAACGGCAACCTGCCTGCCGGCAGGCAGGCGGCGGGCAAGACCAGGGCCGATATTTCTATCTACGGCCAGGAGTCGAACTACACCACCTGGCGGCTCGCCAAGATGAACCTCGCCATCCGCGGCATCGACGGCCAGATCGCCCACGGCGACACGTTCCACAACGACCGCCACCCCGACCTCAAGGCCGACTTCATCCTCGCCAATCCCCCGTTCAACGTGAGCGACTGGGGCGGTGAGCGCCTGCGCGACGACAAGCGCTGGAAGTACGGCGTGCCGCCGGCCGGCAACGCCAACTTCGCCTGGGTGCAGCACATCGTGCATCACCTCGCGCCCGCCGGCGTGGCCGGCTTCGTGCTCGCCAACGGCTCGATGTCGTCCAACCAGTCCGGCGAGGGCGAGATCCGCAAGAACCTGATCGAGGCCGACCTCGTGGACTGCATGGTCGCGCTGCCGAGCCAGCTCTTCTATTCGACGCAGATCCCGGCGTGCCTGTGGTTCCTCGCCCGTGACCGCAAAAACGGGAAATTCCGCGACCGCCGCGGCGAGATACTCTTCATCGACGCCCGCAAGAAGGGCCGCATGGTGGACCGCACCCACCGCGAGCTGACCGACGAGGACATCGCCCGCATCGCCAACACCTACCACGCCTGGCGCGGTGAGAAGGAAGCGGGCGAGTACGAGGACGTCCCCGGCTTTTGCAAGAGCGCCACGCTCGAGGAGATCCGCAAGCACGGTCACGTCCTCACCCCCGGGCGCTACGTCGGCGCGGCAGAGGTTGAAGACGATGGCGAGCCGTTCGAGGAGAAGATGACGCGGCTCGTGGCGACGCTGCGCGAGCAACAGGCGGAGGCGGCGAAGCTGGATGCCGCGATTGCCAAAAATTTGGAGGAGTTGGGGTATGGCTAAACCCCTGCGGCTATTAAACGGAAACCCGATTTCGATTAATAACAATCGCCGCTATTTAACCAACGTTGAATGGGAGGCGAAGATATGAAAGTCGACGTCTCGCCCCAATTATTCAGATGGGCCTGCGAGCGGGCGGGCTACACAGAGGAGAGCCTTGCCCAAAGATTCCCCAAGCTCGACCGGTGGCTGCGTATGGAAGACCAACCGACGCTGAAGCAACTGGAACGCTTCGCCCACGTCACGCACACGCCTGTCGGCTTTTTCTTTTTGCCGGAGCCCCCTGAGGAGCGGATCCCTATCCCGGACTTTCGGACCGCTGGCAATGTCCAAATCGACCAGCCGACGCCCGACCTGCTCGATACGATTTACCTCTGCCAACAACGGCAGGAGTGGTACCGGGAATACGCGTTCGCTGCGGGCGAACCCCCACTAGCGTTCGTCGGCTCCGCACGCCCAACAGACGACGTCGCCAGCACGGCAGAGCGCATCCGGGAAGCCTTGGGTCTCGACCTCGAGGAACGCCGCGACCTTCCAACCTGGACGGACGCCCTGCGGCGTTTCATCGAGCAGGCGGACGCGTTCGGCGTGCTCCTGATGGTCAGCAGTGTGGTCGGCAGCAACAACCGCCGCAAGCTCGATCCCGGCGAGTTTCGCGGTTTTGCGTTGTCCGATTCTCTCGCACCGCTTGTCTTCATCAACGGCGCCGACACCAAAGCCGCACAGATGTTCACCCTGGCCCATGAGCTTGCCCACCTGTGGCTCGGCCAGTCCGCCTTATCCGACGTGGAGCTGCGGACCGAGCCGGAAAACAATGTGGAACGGTGGTGCAATGCCGTGGCGGCGGAGCTGCTCGTTCCCCTTGAGGCGTTCCGAGCGTCGCTAAAGGCGCATGAGGAACTGCATCAGAGCCTTGACCGGCTGGCGCGGCAGTTCAAGGTTAGCACGCTGGTGATTTTGCGGCGCTTGTATGACGCCGGGCGGCTCAGCCCTGACCGCTTCTGGATCGAGTACGAAGCCGAGCTGGAGCGTCTGCGCCGCCTTCCTAGCGTGAGTGGTGGCGACTTCTACCGGACGAGTGCCGCGCGGGTCGGCAAGCGCTTTGCTCGCGCCGTGGTGGTGGCGACGATGGAGGGACGCACCTCTTTCACAGAGGCCTCTCGGCTGCTTGGATTCAAAAGGACGGCCGCGTTCCGGGAACTGAGCCACAGTCTGGGGATCAGCGCGTGATGGCCTACCTTTTGGATGCCAATGTCTTCATCTCCGCCAAGAATCTCCACTACGGGCTCGATTTCTGTCCTGGGTTCTGGGACTGGCTCCTTCTTGAGCATGATGCGGGCAAGGTTTTCAGCATCGAGAAGGTGGTGGACGAGATTCGGGCCGGGGATGACGAACTGGCCGAGTGGACAACGCGATTGCCCGATACGTTCGCTCTCAAGCCTGATGCTTCGACCGCGGCTTCATTGGCAGCGGTCGCCAGATGGGTCAACGCCCAACCCCGGTACAGCCCCGCAGCGAAGAATACCTTTCTGCAGATCGTAGACTACTACCTCGTGGCGCAAGCGCTGGCAGGCGGGCACACGGTCGTGACCCACGAGATCCCGCAAGATTCCGTACACCGGGTCAAGATCCCAAACGTCTGCCTCGGGCTCGACGTGCCCTACATGACGCCCTTCGAGATGCTCCGCCGCGAGCGCGCGCGGCTCGTCCTGGAGAGAAGGCCATGAAAACGTGTCGCGGTTCGTTCGTGAAGCAGGCCGAGGCGGCGAGGCTGGATGCGGCGATCGCCGCAAACCTGAAGGAGTTGGGGTATGGCGGGTGAGTGGGTCGTCACGGATTTCGCTGATGTGATCGATTTCCAGGAAGGGCCGGGCATTCTTGCTAAGGACTTCCACGATCACGGCATTCCACTCATTCGACTTTCTGGCTTAGATCGTGGCGCATCCTTGCTCACTGGCTGCAACTACTTAGACCCTGCTCTGGTAGCAAAGAAGTGGGCACACTTTGCACTGCAAAAGGGCGATATCCTTCTAAGCACATCTGCCTCTCTTGGCCGGATTGCGGTTGTCGATGACGAAGGCGTCGGGGCAATTGCGTACACAGGCATCATTCGAATGCGCCCCCGTGACGATCGATTAATTGCTCCTTTCATTCGCTACTTGCTCGAAGGCCCGTACTTCCAGCAGCAAGCCGAAGCATTCGGCGCTGGGAGTGTCATCCGACACTTCGGCCCGATGCACCTGCGGCAAATGACAGTCCTGCTGCCGCCCCTCCCCGAACAACGCGCCATCGCCCACATCCTCGGCACGCTGGACGACAAGATCGAGCTGAACCGGCGGATGAGCGAGACGCTGGAGGCGATGGCGCGGGCGCTCTTCAAGTCGTGGTTCGTGGACTTCGACCCCGTGCGCGCCAAGATCGAGGGCCGCTGGCGCCGCGGCGAGTCCCTGCCCCTGCCTGCGCCGCAAAGCGAAGCGGCGCGTCAGGCAGGCGGCCTCCCCGCACATCTCTACGACCTCTTCCCCGACCGGCTGGTGGAGTCCGAGTTGGGCGAGATTCCGGAGGGGTGGGGGGTGGGATGTGTTGCTGAACTCGCTGACGTGACAAGTGGCAAGCGGCCGACAGTGCGATTCTCCGACCCCTCTTATGATGCGTATGTACCTTTATGGGGTGGAAATGGACCAATGGGCTATGTTGCCGAGGCACTCTTCAGTGAGCCGATCTTGCTTACGGGAAGAGTTGGAACCCTTGGATCTGTATTCAGGATCACACAGCCTTCTTGGCCTTCCGACAATACTTTGGTTCTACGTCCACGTCGTCGGAGGGACTTTGAGTTCCTGTTCTTGCGACTTCAGCAGATTGATTTTGACTCGCTCAACAGGGGATCGACACAGCCCCTGTTGACCCAAAGCGATCTAAAATCACAGAAGCTGGTTCAGCCTTCTACGGCTGTCCTTGACTACTTTAGCCGCGTTGCCCAAGGCCTATACGCACGAATAGACCAATCCGAAGTGGAATCCCGCACCCTCGCCGCCCTGCGCGATGCGCTGCTGCCCAAGCTCATCTCCGGCGAACTGAGGGTAAGGGACGCCGAGAAGTTCATCGAGAGGGATATCTGATGCGCATCACCCGCATATCCCGACTGCGTAACTGTGGGATCTTCCGGGATTCCACATGGCCATCAGACTTGCCAGAGTTCGCAGATTACAATCTCATCTACGGATGGAATGGAACTGGCAAGACGACACTGAGCCGAATACTGCGCTGCCTGGAAAAGCGGACGGCGCCAGAAGGCGAAATCAAGGTTGTACTTGACGGGCGAGATGTGCGTGGGAGCGACTTCCCGAACGTTGAGGTGCCGTTGCGGGTGTTCAACCGGGAGTTCATCACGGAGAATGTATTTCCCGTGCATGGCGGGGACCTGCCGCCGATCCTCGTGCTGGGAGCGGAAAGCGTCGAGAAACAGAAGGACTTAGAGCGCCTCAAGGGCGAGCGAGCAACGGCACAACGGAAGCTGGAATCGACGCGCGACACGGAGCAGAAAGCCGAGAGGGACTTCGACCAGTTCTGTGTCGACCGCGCCCTGGTCATAAAGGAAACGCTCCGATCCAGCGGCCAGAATCCGTACAACAACTACGATAAATCCGATTTCCGACGCAAGGCAGAGGAAATGGCTAAAGCCGGCGATGATGCTTCCAATCGTCTTAGTGAGCCGGATAAGGATGCGCTACTGAAGCGGCATCGCTCGGTTCCGAAAGAGAAAGTAAGTGAGGTCGTGTACACATTCCCGGATTTTAGCGAAATCATTAAGAAGTTATCCGATCTTTTGGAAGCTACTGTTGTCTCCGAAACGATCAAAACCCTGAAGGACGACCCTGTCCTTAATGAATGGATCCGACAAGGTCTACAGTTACACCGCGAGCGCAACGTCGAATGTTGTCTCTTTTGTGAGCAACCAATGCCGAAAAATCGCTTGGCTGCTTTAGAGGCACATTTCAGCACTCAGTATGAACAGTTTATGCAACGCTTGGAACAGGCTATCAAAGAGCTACAACAAATGTCCAATGTGGCTTCTGAACTCCAACTTCCGAAAAAAGCAGAGCTTTATGAAGACCTCTGGAAGGATTTTCAAGCTGCTGAAACTGGGTTAAGTGAAGCCCTGGATGCAACTCGGCGCTTTTTCGATCCCGCAGTGAAAGCGTTGATGGAGAAGAAGAATCGGGCTTTTGAGCACGTCAAATTGGAGTTTCAGGCACCGCTGGTGGACGCCAATGCGGTCGAGAAGTTGAATGCAGTTGTCCGCAAGCACAACCAGGCCTGCGATGGGTTCCAGAGTCGTGTAAATTCAGCCCGCGAGCGGTTAGCCCTCGACATGATTGCAGAGGCACTCCCGGAATTCGTTAAACTTTGGGAAGCCATAGAGCAAGCTAAAAAGGGTGTCGAAGCGGCCGAGCTTGATGTTCAGCACCTAAATAATGAAATCGAGCATTTGGAAAAAGAGATTATCGAGCATCGCCAACCAGCCGATGAGCTGAACAAAGAGCTCCGTCAGTACCTCGGTCACGACGAGTTACGCCTGGACATAAAGGAGACCGGCTACACGATTACGCGCGGCGGTGTGCCAGCACAGGCTTTGAGTGAAGGCGAAATGACCGCGATCGCCCTTTTATATTTCCTGAAGTCCCTCCGTGACAGGAGTTTTGACCTTGCCAATGGCGTCGTCGTCCTCGACGATCCGGTGTCCAGCCTCGACGCCAACGCACTATACCTGGCGTTCGGCTTCATACGGGAGCGCACGGAAGACGCGGGGCAGTTGTTCATCCTCACGCACAATTTCACTTTTTTCAGGCAGGTGCGAAATTGGTTCCATCACCTCAAAGGCCAGAAAAAAAAGGATCCCAGTAAGAGACCAGCGCGGTTTTATATGGTAGAATGCCGACGGGACGGTGAGCAGCGACGAGCAACGATTTGCCAGCTTGATCCGTTGTTGGAGGAGTACGAGTCGGAGTACCAGTACCTCTTTGCGTGTGTTTATCGGGGTGCATTGAATTCGGCAGCAGCGAAGTTAGAAGAAAATTACATATTGCCTAACGTTGCGAGGCGCCTTCTTGAGTCTTTTCTCGCCTTCCGCTATCCCGGGACCTCCGGTGAACTCAGAGAGAAGATGAAAGTCGTCAAGTTTGACGAGGTAAAAAAGCAGAGGATTCTCCGATTCCTGCATATGCATTCGCACAGCGATGCCGTTGACGAGCCCCAGCATGATTTCTCCCTGCTATCAGAGACGAATTCGGTCCTTACGGATCTATTGGAATTGATTGAAACCGAAGACAAACCTCACTTCGATGCAATGGTCACACTCTTGAACAGACAAGTAGAGGAGGACAACGAGGAATGACCGGCCGTTTGACCGAATCCACCGTCGAACCCGACGTCCTGGCCTGGCTGGGAGCCACCGGCTGGCGCATCGCCCACGGTCCCGATATATCACCTGCCGGCGATACCCTCTCCCTAACCTTTCCCAAAGGGGGAGAAGGGACTACGGCGGGGTGGTCCTTGACCGGGGAGTTGCGGGTTCCTGACGCGGAGAAAATCATTCAACGCCAGGACGCCAAGTCGCAATGGCGCAAGGAAGATAGGAGGTAAAATCCTTTGCGTCTGGGCGCCTTGGCGTTGGAATTCGAGGAGTCAACCATGACCGAAAATGAAATCAGCAAGCAGATTGTCGAGGCGGCCATCGAGGTCCACCGCACCCTCGGCGGGCCGGGCTTGCTGGAGAGCGTTTATGAAGAAGCCCTGGTTTGGGAGCTGCACCAGCGCGGCCTGGAAGTGCAACGGCAAGTGTCGTTGCCCATCCCGTACAAAGGCCACATTCTTGCTTCACCCTTGCGAATCGACCTGATTGTCGCGCGATTGGTCATCGTCGAATGCAAGGCGGTCGCCCAATACAACGCCATCTTCGAGGCCCAGACGCTGACCTACCTGCGGCTCACCGGGTTGAAGCTGGGCATGGTCATCAACTTCGGCGAGCGGGTCGTCAAGAATGGCATTCATCGGGTGGTGAACGGGCTATGAAGAAAAAACACCAAGACGCTAAGGCGCAAAGCCGCGAAGAACAGCAGCCGCAAGACATCCTTGCGACTTCGCATCCTGGCGGCGTTGCGTTCAGTGAATCGGTCGTCGAACAGGCGGCCCTCGCGTGGTTCGAGAGCCTGGGATACTCCGTCAAGGCCGGCCCCGACATCGCGCCGGACATGCCCATGGCCGAGCGGACCAACTACGGCGAGGTGATCCTCGCCCAGCGGCTGCGCGATGCCCTGGCTCGCCTCAACCCCGACCTGCCCGCCGAGGCGCTGGAGGACACCTTCCGCAAGCTGACGCGGCCCGAGGGCGCCGACCTGATCCAACGCAACCGCGCGCTGCATCGCTTGCTGGCGGACGGCGTGACGGTGGAGTACCGCGATGCCCAGGGTGCAATTCGCGGCGCGCAGGCGCGCGTGATCGACTTCGACGACCCGGCGAACAACGACTGGCTGGCGGTCAACCAATTCACCGTCACGGAGAACAAGCACACCCGCCGCCCGGATGTGGTGCTGTTCGTGAACGGCCTGCCGCTGGCGGTGCTCGAGCTCAAGAATGCGGCCGACGAGAACGCGACGATCTGGAGCGCCTTCCAGCAACTCCAGACTTACCAGGCCGAGATTCCCTCGCTCTTCGCGACGAACGCCGTGCTGGTCGTCTCCGATGGCACTCAGGCGCGGGTCGGCGCGCTCGCCGCCGGCCGCGAGTGGTTCAAGCCCTGGCGCACGATCGCGGGCGAGCGGCTCGCCGATAGCCACGTCCCGGAGCTGCAGGTGGTGATCGAAGGGGTGTTCGCGCCGCGGCGCTTCCTGGACCTGGTGCGTGACTTCCTCGTCTTCGAGGACGACGGGAGCGGACGGCTCATCAAGAAGATGGCGGGCTACCACCAGTTCCACGCCGTGCAGGTAGCGGTAGGCGAGACTCTGCGCGCGGCGGAGTTGGCACGCACGGATCACGTGGCGGAGGCCGGCGGGCGATACGAGGCTGGCCGGAAGCCCGGCGGCAAGCCGGGCGACCGGCGCATCGGGGTGGTCTGGCATACCCAGGGCTCGGGCAAGAGCCTGACGATGGCGTTCTACGCCGGGCGTATCATCCGCGAGCCGGCGATGGAGAACCCCACGATCGTCGTGCTCACCGACCGCAACGATCTCGATGACCAGCTCTTCGGAACGTTCTCGCGCTGCCAGGATCTGCTGCGTCAACCGCCGGTTCAAGCCGAGAACCGCGCGCACCTCCGCGAGCTGCTGTCGGTCGCCGCGGGCGGCGTGGTCTTCACCACCATCCACAAGTTCTTCCCGGAGGAGAAGGGCGACCGCCACCCCACACTCTCCGAACGGCGCAACATCGTGGTGATCGCCGACGAGGCGCACCGCAGCCAGTACGACTTCATCGACGGCTTCGCGCGCCACATGCGCGATGCCCTTCCGCACGCCTCCTTCATCGGTTTCACCGGCACACCGATCGAGCTCGCGGACGCCAACACGCGCGCCGTCTTCGGCGACTACATCAGCGTCTACGACATCCAGCGCGCCGTGCAGGACGGCGCCACGGTGCCGATCTACTGCGAGAGCCGGCTGGCCAAGCTCGCGCTGGACGAAGCCGAGCGACCGCGCATTGACCCGGACTTCGAAGAGGCGACTGAGGGCGAGGAGGTCGAGCGCAAGGAGAAGCTCAAGACCAAGTGGGCGCAGCTCGAAGCCGTCGTCGGCGCGGCGAAGCGGCTCGCGCTCGTGGCACGGGACATCGTCGAGCACTTCGAGAAGCGGTGTGAGGCGATGGACGGCAAGGCAATGGTCGTCTGCATGAGCCGGCGCATCTGCGTCGAGCTGTACCGCGAGCTGGTGAAGCTCCGTCCTGCGTGGCACGACGAGGACGACGCGCGCGGCGCGATCAAGGTCGTGATGACCGGTTCCGCCTCCGATCCCCCGGACTGGCAGCCGCACATCCGCAACAAGCCGCGGCGCGAGGCGCTGGCCAACCGGTTCCGGGATGCCGCCGATCCGCTGCGCATCGTGCTGGTGCGCGACATGTGGCTCACCGGCTTCGACGCGCCGAGTCTGCACACAATGTACCTGGACAAGCCGATGCGCGGCCACGGCCTTATGCAGGCGATTGCGCGCGTCAACCGCGTCTTTCGCGACAAGCCCGGCGGGCTGGTGGTGGACTACCTGGGTCTGGCGCATGAGCTGAAGGCCGCGCTCGCGACCTACACCGAGAGCGGCGGCACGGGCCGCACGGCGCTCGACCAGGACGAGGCCGTGGCCGTGATGCTGGAGAAGTACGAAGTCTGCTGCGGGCTCTTCCACGGCTTCGACCGGTCGCACTGGACCGTGGGCACGCCGCAGGAGCGCCTGACCCTGCTGCCCGCGGCGCAGGAGCACATCCTCGAGCAGGAGAACGGCAAAGAGCGGTGTCTTCGGGCCGTGCGGGAGCTGTCGCAGGCCTTCGCCCTCGCCGTGCCACACGAAGAGGCCCTGCGCATCCGGGACGACGTCGCGTTCTTCCAGGCGGTGCAGGCGGTCCTGGCCAAGCGCGCGCCGGGGGAGGCCCGTCCCGAGGAGGAGCTCGATCACGCGGTCCGCCAGATCATCGCGCGCGCCGTCGCCCCCGAGGGTGTGGTAGACATCTTTGCCGCGGCGGGGCTCCAGAAACCGGACATCTCGATCCTTTCGGATCAGTTCCTGGCCGAGGTGCGGGGAATGCCACAACGCCATCTCGCCGTCGAACTGCTCCAGAAGCTGCTCAAGGGCGAGATCACCACGCGCCGCCGCAAGAACGTCGTGCAGGCCCGGTCGTTCGCCGAGATGCTGGAACAGACGCTCCGCCGATACCAGAACCGGGCGATCGAGGCAGCGCAGGTGATCGAGGAACTGATCCAGCTCGCGCGGGACATGCGTGCGGCGAACGCACGCGGCGAGAAGCTCGGCCTCTCCGAGGACGAGCTGGCCTTCTACGACGCGCTCGAGACGAACGACAGCGCGGTCAAGGTCCTCGGCGACGAGACGCTCCGCGCGATCGCGCGCGAGCTGGTCGACACGGTTCGCAACAACGTCACCATCGACTGGACTCTGCGCGAGAACGTCCGCGCGCAGTTGCGCGTGCTCGTCAAGCGCATCCTGCGCAAGCACGGCTACCCGCCGGACAAACAGGAAAAGGCCACGCAGACGGTGCTGGAGCAAGCGGAGGTCTTATCCAACCTGTGGGCCACCGCGTAGCAGGAGGTCGTATGAAGCATAGCGATGTCAACGAGGCCTTTGTGATCCTCTTGAAGGCGACAGTCGTAGAGGTACCTGAGCCGTTCCGGCGGCCGAAAGGCCGCATAGTTACAGGGTCTCGAACGCCTCCGCGCCATTCTCCAAACGTACCCCCTCACAAGGCCCGGTCGAAGGTCTGACCGAGCCTTTCTTCGGCGGAAGTTTGACATTGGCTCCCATATTCGCTAAAATATGCCCATACATCTGTCCTGCGCCTTCATGGCAAGAGGGTTCGATGACGTTATGAAGAATGAGGACAAAAGACACCGAAAGGGCACAAGCGACAATGAGCGAAGATAACAACGGTGACGTGGTCGGGCCTGGAGGCGTCCGAGCTCGTCGAGATCCAACGTATCGCTCCCTTTGGGAGGAAAGACGCTGGTTGAGGGAGTGTTCAGCTGGTGAACGCCCTCCTCGGCAAGCGCCAGACACTGCGCGCGGAGAGCAAGCGGGCGAGCTACTGGGACGGGCAAAGCGACGTTGTTTGAAAGGAGGACGAGATGAACCGAGTCCACATAGAGCTTCAGCGGGTACAGACCTGGCTCTTCGCCGTACCTCGCCTTCGCGCGATGGTGGGCGCGAATGCGCTGATCGGCGAGACGCTACGCGTGGCTCTTCCTGAGCTAGCACGGCAGACCGGCCAATGGGCACTCGCGCCTAGCCAAGGGAGCTATCCCGCCGCGGATTCGAACGACCCTCTGAACAATGACGACAGTCCCGCGACCGATGCACGCGATGGCATCTTGGCACGGGACGGAGGCCACTTCGAGGCGCTCTTCTCAAGCGGCGCATCGAAGTTCGCTGATGAAGCGGGGAAACTTGTGCAGGAGTGGCTACCCGGGCTGCACTTCCGGATCACCATCGATGGCGCTGAGGTGCAGAGAAGCCAGGTGCACCTCCCGACGGAGCTACCTGTACTCGCGCCATGTCAGTGGACGGGGCGCGGCCTCGCATCGACCATCATCCAACAAGGCGGCGAGCGTCCAGCCGTGTCACTCGACGTGGTACGTAGGCATTCGGCTGCGAAGGGGGCAGAGGATGGCAAAGCAGTTGACCTTGCGAGCCTCCTCAGTGCCAAGACCAAACTTGCAAAGCTCCAGCGTCCTCAAGAACTGGCGGAGTTAGTGGGCTCGGGCTACCTGGCGCTCCTTCACGCGGATGGCAATGGCGTCGGCAGCGCTGCGCCCACCACCACTGAAGAGCGGGCAACGTTCTTTCATCGCAACCGAGTGCTGCTGCGGCGCGCGTTGCAGAAGGCGGTCAACGAACACTGCCCCGACCAAGGTCAGGCGCCGCTCATCCTGCTCATGCTCGGTGGTGACGACCTCCTGGTTCTATGTCGCGCCGCAATCGCACTACCATTCGTCGTCACGCTCTGCAAGGAACTCGACGAGCTTCAGCGCGATGACAATGGCTTCAAGCTAACCCTTGGCGTGGGCGTCGTGATCGCGAAGCAAACCGTCCCGATTCATCGTCTACACGAGGTGGTTGAACAACTCGTCGGTTCAGCAAAGCGTCGGTACGGGGGGGTTAGAGATGCAAGCCGTTCGGTCGTCGATTGGGCGGTTTACACCACGGCCTGGGCCGACGATATCGAGGAAGTTCGGCGCCGCGACTGGATCTGCGGTACAGTTCAGGACATGAGAGTTCTTTCGCAACGCCCGGTCGACGTGCTTGGTGAGGGGCTGAGTAGCCTTCAAGGGCTTGTCGATGGGGCGAAGAAACTCGAAAAGGCGCCGCGTTCGCAGCTTCGCTACCTAGTGGAACAGCTTCCGCGTGGCCGTGCGCTGTCGGAACTCGCCTTCGCCGAACTCGCCAAAGAGGCGCAGGCAGCGCTCAAGGAAGCTGGCGTACAGGCAGAGACTTTATCGAAGCCGGCCTCGAACGGCAGACCATTGCCGCTCCTCGACCTCGTGGAGATCGTCGAGATCGCTCGGCTGGGCCGTAACGTCGAAGCCGTCCAACTCGTCACGGAGGTTGCCCATGGGTGATCGTCGGACTCGTTACACACTCACTGCGGAGCTGCTCTCTGACGCTCACTTCGGCTCCGGCGCAGGCGGTGGCGGCATCGACGCGCTCGTTGCGCGCGATCGATATGACCGACCCGTCATCTGGGCCTCGCACGTCGAGGGTGTGTTGCGTGATGCCGCTCGGAGACATCGAGGTGACAGCGAAGCCCAGAATTTATTTGGCCGTCCCGGAGGAGACTACGAGGATCGTGACCAGCAGCGAGCCGTGTTTACGTCGCTGTACACGAGGAACAATCCCGAGAGCCACGTCTGGCGTTCGACGGCTCGCCAGGCATTCGACAATCGTGCGCCCCAAGACGATACTCTTCGCGTTATCGAGTTCGTGCCGAAGGGGACGAGATTTGTCGGCGAGGTCGAGTTGCCGGTGGAAGAACTTCCCATTCTACAATGGCTTGTGCAGGAGGTCGATGGACTCGGCGGTGGTCGTGCTTCGGGATCGGGAAGGGTAAAATTATCGCTAACGGAGGCCAATGTAAAGCCGAAGGCAGTTGGAGACCCCAAAGAACGTCTGCTGCTGTTACTCAAGAACCGCGACCCGCTCTGCATTACAGCCACAGCCACGCCGGATAACCTCATTCCGAGTCTCCCATTCATACCAGGCCGCGCGCTGCTGGGTTCCTTGGCAGCATGGTTAATTGAGGAAGGGGATCTAGAGACGGCATCGCTTCTGACCTCGGGCCCCATTAGCGTTAGCGACGCCATCCCACTTCCGGAAGCTCCCACAAAGCTCGATACGGTCGCGGTGCTGCCAGCGCCACTCTCGCTTCAGAGTAGGAAACCGAAGGGCTCGGCGGGTGAGGTGCCCTGGTGGGCTGCGCCGAACATCCCGACGGAACGTGTCGACGCGCTCGAAACGGAGGACAAGCTCAGGCGTCTTGAGGGGGACCTGTTTGTGTACCGGGCGGGCCCAACCAATCGCTGGACGGCGTTCAGGCCCGCACGCCGCGTCCGTTTGCGCAATGGCCGCCCTGACCCTCAACAGGCGGAGGGGTCACTATTCGCGACCGAGGAGATCGTCGAACAGACTTACTTCCTCGCTGAACTTCGCGGCCGCTTTGAGAACATGAAAAATCTCGCAGAGAAGCTCGAACCCGTTCTCAGTGGATGCCGGTGGCTACGGGTGGGGCGTTCGGGTGCACCAGTCGAGGTGGCAGACCTTGCATGGTGCGACGCGCCACCCATCCCCCAAGTGAACGACAAGGCACTGCTCACCTTGACCTCCGACTTGCTTGCCCGCGACAAGTTCCTTAGATGGCGAACTTCTCTTGACGAGGCAGCCTTGAAAGAACTGGTGGGTTGCGACGACGTGGAAATTGTCAAGACTGCAGACGGTGTAGCCAAAACCATTCAAGACAGCGTGATGGTTCACGGCTTTAACGGCACCTCGCGTCTGTGGCGCATGCCTGCGGCAGCGATCCGGCGCGGCTCGGTCTTTGTGATTTCGGGGACAGGGCTCGCTACGCTAGCTGGTCGTGCCGCGATGGGTCAGTGGCTCGGTGAGCGCACCCACGAAGGCTTCGGGCGCTTCCGGTTAGATACAGTCCTGCCCGGCGTGACCGACGGGCGGCACACCAACAGGGAGCTCCCTCCCCGCCCGGACGACCCCGAGGAGCCTATCGCCGAGCAGACAAGAAAGTGGTTTGGCGACTGTAAAGCTCTTGCACGTACGGATGGCCAACGCAAACCGAGCCTCTCGCAGTGGATGGACCTCGTCACCGACCTCGAGCGCGGCGATATGCAGGCACTTGACAGCCGTCTCCATCCAACAACAGCGGGTGCCAGGGCTTGGAGATACAAGGATGCCACGGACGTTTTGAACAAACTGAAAGACCTCCAGCCCGATCAGCGGGCGGCTTACGCGCGATTCTTCGTGCGCTGGCTCCGCGCTGAACTGCGAGCGAAACGCGATAAGGAGGTGGTATGACAACACGACTGACGCTCTTTACGGCCACGCTCGTGCAGGATTCGGCCCTCTCGTGCTCAGGCCTGGACCGCGAGAGCAGCGCCGATCAGCCGTTTGCGATCGTCGATGGCGTGTCGACGTTGGTAGGTCGGGGACTCAAGGGTGCAGCGGTTGCGATGGCGAAGCGCTTTTTCGACCCACTGCCCCGCGCGGTCAGCGACGATATCAAGTACGGAGCGCTCCGCCGCTCGGCCTGGGAATTCACCGACGCCACGCCGTTCGACAAAGCGGCCCAGCCGCGTCTTCGCGCCGGCGTGGGCATCCGACAGAAGACCGGTGCTCGAGCGCATGGCGTCCTGTACGACCGCGAGGTGATGCCTGCTGGCACGAAGTGGGAGCTCAATATCCGCGTCGATCGCTCTTACGCCTGGAACGACGATGAGTTCCGAGAAGCCGAAGGTATCCTCGGCTATGTGCTCGCCCAGCACTGGGCAAAGGGCCGCTGCTGGTTGGGCGGCGATGTGGCACGCGGGCTGGGTTGGTGTCACCTAGAAAACCTGAAAGCGTATCGGCTCGACGACGAGAGCTACGAACGATGGGTTCAGTCAGGGCGCAAGGAGTTGCCCGGTCCACTCTCTGAGGTACCCATCGTTCAACCCACTCGCTCGTGGTGCTTGCGCACGCTCGATGTTGTTGAGGTCTCGTTCGGCGAGTACAAGCCCGACGCTGTCGAGGTCCCCTGGGGTCTCGACATGCTCGCCATCGGCCCCCACGATACCGATCGTACCTTGCAGCCAACCGGGGACGGCGCGTGGGCCAAACCGGCTTGGGCAGCCGACGGCCAAACGCCGGATGCATTGACTACCGATCGGGCCATTCTCATGGACGGCGATAGACCGTTGCTGCCAGGTTCCAGTGTTCGCGGTCCGCTGCGCCACGCCTTCTCTCGCGCCGAGCGTGCCGCCGGACGCGACGTGCAGGACCCGCATCTCGTGCAAGGCAATGTCGGGACTGATGATCCAGTGGGCAAAGCGTTTGGAACGGTCAGCCAAAGCAGCCGCATTCTCATCCGGGACGCACGCGCCGAAGCCGGGTGGGCCGCGACGAGGCTGCACATGCACGCCGAGGACGAATTCTCCGCCGGCTCCTATGGCAGCGCCAAACGAGATGCGGTCCGCCTGCTTCGGGGCGCGTTCCAGTTCCGCATCGTGATCGAAGGCCCCACGCCTGAGGAGGTCAATCCGCTCGTCGCCATTATAGACCGCCAGGTTGCCCTTGGTGCCCTGGGCCACCTACCCATCGGTGGTCACAAGACGCGCGGCGCAGGTTGGGGCCGTTGGTGCGCATCGCCGTGGGTTGTCGAGGACGTGACCAAGGCTCGTAATTGGGCGCCGCGGCAGCCCGAAGAATCGCAGAGAATCGAGGGCTCCGAGCGCCGCTTCATGGATCGTCCCGACGATGCCAATACCTGGGTGCGAACGAAGAGCGACAAGCTCATGAAGCCGCTTACGCTGGGCGAGGCTGTGAAGGAAGCGAAGGCGAGACTGCGTGACAAGCGGCTCGTCGCGTGGTGGTGCGATCCGACCATCGACGTCACGGCAACGATGGCGCCCGCGACGTTCGGACGAGCATGGCCGAAGGAAGACAGCACTCTGCAGGTTGACGAGGTCGCCTTCTATGCCGAGCGTGCCGTCTGGCGGGCCGCGCGAACGGCAAACGGAGCACGCTCCGTCTTCATTAAGGAAGTTGATCACCAGGAAGAAGGCGCGAGAGCGGCCACGGTTACTTTCAGACCTGCACGGCTCCATGGATTCCGGCGGTTCTCGGCAGCCAACACGGGTCGTGGCAACGTCCTTTTGCGCGAATGGCACTGCGATGGCGAAATCCTCTGTTTCACCATCGCCGAAGTTATGGAGGAAGCCTAATGTCCGACAAACCACATCGCATCCGCGTGCGCACGCTCGACGGCAAACCCCGTGATCAAAAGGAGCTCAATAAGTTGAAGAGTAATCAGCTTGGGATGCCGTATGTCGATATCGTCGGCACGAACGTCCCGACCGAGTTCATCATCTGTGCCGCTAAGGAAGCCCACATCGAGCAACTGCGTGCCAAGCTCTCAGCAGCTGGACTCGAGGAGGTCCCGGGTGGAGATACGAGCCTCGCCACCAGCGCGGCGCAGGAACAGCCGACCGCTCAACGGGGAAACGTCCAGCGACACCGTGGCACGCCTCCGTTCGGGGCTGCTCAGGGTCGGCAAAGACACGACCAAGAATCGGGGTCGAACGATCCTGACATACGCAAAAAGCCGTACGGCTTCGTGGCGCTTCCCAACGACTTCACGACGGGTGCGCCGGTATGGCACGACGGGACATGCACAGGTGGCCGCCTCTCGGGCGAGATCCGTTGCGAGCTCGAAACCCTCACCCCTCTTCTCGTCGGCTGGGAGCGCGGGCAGGTGGGTGACGCCGACACCGAATGGCCGCTGCCGCCGAATCTCGAGGGCGTCGGTCAACTCGCGAGCGGCAAATCCGTGCTCTGCCCGCTACGTGCGCCGTGGGGCAAGCGTCCGGTCATCATCCCCGGCGACTCGCTCAAGGGTCTGCTCCGGCACGAACTTGGCGCGCTTCTCGAAGCCCCGATGGAGCGCGTGGCCGAGCGTTCGTACTCGTATCGGCCGAATGCGATGTATCCTAATGCTCCTGGCGCCTACCTGGTTCCCAGGTTGGCAAGGGTTCCTAGCGGAGGCGTCCAGACCGTGCCACTCGGGCCAGAACCGGGCGCCCCTCAGGTGCGTGTACCAGTGCGGCTAGAGCTCTTTGCCCCCGGTCTCGAATACAACAAGAAGGCAAAGAAGTTCGATTTTCGCTTCGATCATCCCGGAGGAAATCCGTATAAAGGCGGTCAGGGGGCTGGCGAACTTCTCAACTCGAAAAAGAAGCTGCATTCGTCACTCGCCGTGCTTAATGAAGTGCAGACGGAGAACGTCGACGTGCCGGAGGCAGCCCGGAACAGTTATTTGGCAACCCTCTGCCACCTTCTTGATCTCGACCACGGTCATTTCTCGGAGCGTCATCCTGATGTTCCGAAGATTGTAACGGGTGGTGATGTTCGGAAGCGCATTCTCGATGCCGCGAACGACGTCTTTCGGCCCGGCGACATGATTTGGGTCGAGTGGGACACGGAGAAGAGGTGCATCATCTCGTTCGGCTGGCACTACTACTACCGCTGGGCGTACACAGATACAGTTCGCAAAGACGCCGACGCGCCGAGGTCTGAACGGATCGGGCTCTTTCCGCTTGAAGAGGAGCGTGCCCTTGACGAAGAGGGCGCACCGAAAGAGCTTTCCCCGGTCCGTCGCCTCTTCGGATACACTGGTGACAACGAGGGCAGCGCAGGAGTCGGCAGGGGCGATTACAAGCAACTGATCGGCCGCATCTCGGTGAATGCTGCTCTCGAAGTCGTAGAGGATGGAGACACCGACGACAAGCGATTCCTGCCCCCGACTTTCCTCAAAGAGCTCGGAATGCCACGACCGAGCGCCGTCGAGTTCTACCTGAAGCAACCTTACTACCCGAATCCACGTCGCTCTGACCGGGCGAAGCTCGTCACCTATGGTGACGCTGCCGGCTACGACATGCCCGGCGAGCTCGCTGGACGCAAGTTCTATCTTGATCGCCAAGACGCCTACACGGGGGAGCCGTGGAAGGACGACTCGGAAGCCAACCGCGACAACGAGCGGAGCACTTTGGCACTGGAAGCCTCGCGCCCAGCACGCCGTTTCCGCTTCACCGTTCGGTTTCGCGACCTCGATCCGAACGAGGTCGCAGCGGTCTTGGTCGCGCTATGCCCGAACCAGTTCCAAGAGGTACTTAAGAGCAACCATCCCGACGGCTACTGCTCCAAGATCGGCTATGCCCGCCCGTTGGGCTGGGGCAGCGTCCGTATCGAGGCCAAAAAACTTTTATTCCTGGACGTCACTGGTGACCAACCGATGCTGAAAGCGGAAGCCGACATCCATAGCTGGGTCCAGCAGAACTATCATCCGACCGCAACCCAGGAACAGTGGCTCGCCGTCCATTGCCACAAGCACCCCGACGCCGCCGATTACCCTAGAAAAAGAGACAAACAAGGCAACGAAAACATCTATACCTTTCACACGACTCTCCGTGCCGAGCATTCGAAACTGCGTCGTTATCGGAAGTAAAGGCCATGAGCGAGCTTCTCATCATCACCACCGGCACAACCGATGTCCAGATTGTGACGGACAACCGGCGTTTCGAGCTCTCCAAAAACCATTGTGGCGAGCTCCTCGATCAGCTCGTGAGGCGCACCTACGACTTCTGTGATGACTTGCTCGAAAAGGCTCCGGAACCTGTCGAGTCACTTCCAAAAGGTACTTTGCGGATATGTACACCTAAACTCGATGCGGTGCTGCGTTACTTCGGTAGCCCACCGGAAGCAGCGTTGATTCTTGAAACCGGTCGTAGTATCGCGAGCGACCCGCGTCAGGCCGGTGCGGTGCTTGAGAAGCGTTTGCGCGAACGGGGAGTACAACAGATATGCCGTCAAGTGTTTCTCAAAGGGGAGGAACGGCTCGAAGATAAGCAGAACGAAATCGATGCTGTTGTGCGTCGCGAAGTGGTCTGCCGTCTCGCGGAGGCGATTCACAATGCCTTTGCAACGCGACAACCTACACGCGTTTATACCGCGCTATCCGGCGGAATACCCGAAGCGAACGACGTGATCCATGAAATCGTGCGCTTGTATGGCATCGCGAACGAATGCAAGGTAATTTCGCTGAAAGTACCCGATTGGACGAAAATCAAGCTAGGGGACAAAGCGGTTCCTGAGCCGTTCCACCCCGCAGCGAGCATCCGCGCCCGTTGGCATGCGCTGGATCTGATTAAAAAGGGTAATCTTTTGGCCGCCTGGGGTGCAGTGAGTCATCTGGAAAACCACCCGGGACAGGCTTGGATTAATGTCGTGCGCTGGCTGTCTCACTTTGCGGCGTCCCTACCTATTGGTAACGAATGTGACATTGATGTACTCAAGCATCCCAAGATGGCCGTGCGTGGCGCCGTACGCGTCGAGTTGGCGCTTCGTGCGGGTGACATTCCCAGGGCAGTTCACGGCACTGTGGCGTTCTACGAGTCAGCCCTGTGGGATCACTTGCTCGAGCGCGTGGAACGTTCAGCCGACCCACAGAAGAGCCGGATGTTTCGATTCAAGGACGGGCGGGAACCGGCCTCCGAAAACGCTGAAAAACTGTTCCGCAAGAACGATGGTTCGGAGGATGATCGGAAGCGACCGTTCGAGCTCAAAGAGCGGCAAGATGGCGTCGATTGGTATCTGATGTACGATGATGAGGCCTGCGCAGGGCGGCTTGCCAAGTATTACCTGAATGCAGAGCATCTGCAGAAGCTCGGAAAGGCTGTCTCCGCCGTACGGGAGCTCCGCAACGACGTCGCCCACAACGAACCAACGCCGGAGCTCATGAATAATGCCCGCCGCCGGATGACCGAAGTAGAGCTTTGGTCGGAGAATGACCGATTCCTGGCGCAGCCCATCATTCAAAATGTCTTGAAGAGGCTAGACGTGACCGAGCCAGAGCGCCTGTGTGACAACCTCATTGACAAGGTTAGAACTCGGCTTACGGATCCTCAATTTATTTGGAAATAGATTGAACACCTTCACCAAGACACTCAAACCCTGGTACGCCATCGCGACACCTCACGAAGACATCCGCGAAGGACGCGTCGCCGAGGCCTTCTATATTAGAAGAGTGCTGGTCGGCATTCGAACTACGGCAACATTTCCAACCCAAGTCAGTATGAGCAGGTTTCTATAAAAGGGAACGCACAAGTCCGCCAAGAAGAGCACCGCTACCGGCAAGACGTACAGGGGATTCACGGACGAGGAACGGGCGGCGTTGACTCAGAGTTGTGTCATGTCGCCTCACAACGCGCTGCACTCAAATGGGCCTCGCGTTGCCCGCCGGTGAGCGTGCGCGTTGAGCATCGCCAAGTTCCGAAGAAGACACGCCAACGGCCGCTCTGGACACTCATCGGGAACCGACCGCGAATCAAAGCAGCTTCGTAAGGCCTGAGGAGCTGGGTCCGGCGCCACGATAGCTAGGCAAATCCCGGCCGTGCCCCTCATTGGCGTCTGCGGTTGTGAACCTTCCCTGGGGCAGTCATGCAGGTGAAAACCCCCCCGTGTTAACGGAAGGTGGAGATTTGGCTTAGGGGACCCTCGAACTCTCTGCGTTGAATTCCTCACCGCCCCTTCCCAAAAAAACGATTCCTTTCTCATGAATGAGAGGAGAATCGGACACACGTCCAAATTCCCGCTCCCGTGGCAATTTTCGCATGGCATGCCGTTTGAACATCAAACCAAAAATGCGGGGAGGGATCTCTCCGTCCCGTTCCCCATCAAGCCACCAAGCACGTGAAGGAGAGCAAATATGGAACCAACCACTGCGAAGACCGAAAAAAAGGAAGGGGCCGGGATGCCGCTGGAAACTCTAAAGATCACCGACACCCGGACCAACAAGCAGTATGAAATCCCGATCGAAAACGGGACCATCAAGGCGATTGATCTGAGGCAGATCAAGGTCAACGGGGATGATTTCGGACTGATGTCCTATGACCCTGCCTTTATGAACACCGCTTCCTGCAAGAGCAAAATCACGTTCATCGATGGGGACAAGGGGATTCTTCTTTATCGCGGCTATCCCATCGAACAGCTGGCCGAGAAAAAGTCATATCTCGAAGTGGCATATCTGATTCTGTACGGGGAGCTGCCTGACGAGACACAGCTGGCGGAATGGACCGAGCATATCCGTCTGCATACGTTTGTTCATGAAAACGTCAAGAGGCTGATGGAGGGATTCCGGTACGACGCTCATCCGATGGGCATTTTCGTGAGCACCCTTGCTGCGCTCTCGACATTCTATCCGGAAGCGAAGCATGTTCTGGATCCTGAAACGCGTCAGAAGCAGATTTGGAGGCTGATCGGCAAGGTTCCGACCATTGCCGCATTTGCCTACAGACACAGTCTGGGAATGCCCTATGTATATCCGGACAACGACCTGTCGTACAGCGAGAACTTCCTGAGCATGATGTTCCGGGTTGCAGAACTCAAGTACAAGCCCAATCCCGTTCTCGCAAAGGCGCTCGACGTGCTGTTCATTTTACACGCGGACCACGAGCAAAACTGCAGTGCCAATGCGATGCGGTCCATCGGCAGTGCACAGGCCGATCCGTACTGCGCCGCGGCGGGGGCGGCTGCAGCTCTCTACGGCCCGCTCCATGGCGGCGCCAATGAGGCCGTCCTGAGAATGCTGGACGAGATCGGTACAAAGGACAAGGTCCCTGCGTTCATCAAGGACGTCAAGGACGGCAAGGGTCGCCTCATGGGATTCGGGCACCGGATCTACAAGAACTACGATCCGCGCGCCAAGATCATCAAGACCATGGCCGACCAGGTCTTTGAAGTGATGGGGAAGAACCCGAAACTCGAGATCGCTCTGGAACTCGAGCGCATTGCCCTGCAGGATGACTATTTCGTGAAGAGAAAGCTCTATCCGAACGTGGACTTCTATTCAGGCCTTATCTATCAGGCCATGAGGTTCCCCGTCGACATGTTCCCGGTGTTGTTCGCCATCGGTCGCATGTCCGGATGGCTTGCCCAGTGGCAGGAGATGCTGATGGATCCCGAGCAGAAGATCGCGAGACCGAGGCAGGTTTACCTCGGCCATCAGAGGAGGAATCTGTAGCAGAGGTCGGAGGTCAGGGGAATAATCCATCATCGCGTCGAAGCCCATTCAGTCCTACGTAGGTGCCGATCCAGACATCGCCGTTCCGCGCCGCATGAAGCGCCACGACCCGCTTGTTGTTCCTGATCGGGGCGATCGTGAAGCTCCGTCCGGTTCGATCATAACGATAGACCTCTCCGTTCAGATCACCGGCCCAGATCACCCCGTTGGAATCGACGGCAACGGACGCGATGGACCTTCTTTGAATCAAATTGGTACAATCCGCGCGACGTTGTGGCCCATATCAGGCCCGCCTCGTCTTCCACAAATCCCTGAACATGACGGTTTTCCGCATCCTCAAGAGAAAGCCGACTCTGGCGGAACACGAGAAACGAATGGCCGTCGTACCGGTTCACGCCATCCTGGTTGACCAGCGACAAGAAGCACACTTTCGGAATGAATGGACTTGACATCCCCGAAAGCATTTCAATGAGTCCACAGAAAGGGTTTTTTCTCTTTCTTCCTCCCAATTCTCCGATTTTCTTGGTATGTTCCTTCGAGTTGCCCACTATGCACCGTTTACCGTTTCCCCATTAGCATCGTTCTATGGGCCGCATCTTCGAAAAACGCAAATACAAGATGTTCGCCCGGTTTGCGCGGATGTCAAAAGCATTCAACCGCGTGGGCAGGGAAATTGAGATCGCCGTCAAGGCCGGAGGACCCGACCCCAAGCTCAATCCTCGCCTCCGCCTCGCCATCCAGAACGCCAAGAGCATCAACATGCCCAAAGACCGCGTGGAAGCAGCGATCAAGCGGGCATCCAGCAAGGACACAACGGGTTATCAGGAAGTTTTGTACGAGGGATTCGCGCCGCACGGCATCGGAGTGATCGTGGAGTGCGCGACGGACAACCCCACGCGTACCGTCGCCAACATCAGACACATCTTCACCAAAGCGGGTGGCTCCCTCGGCACCACCGGATCGATTTCGTTCATGTTCGAGCACAAGGGAGTCTTCAAGATTCCGCGCTCATCAGTCCAGGACCTGGACGAGTTCGAGTTGGACATGATCGATCACGGATTGGAAGACCTCATGCATGACGAGAACGACATCTACCTCTACACGTCATTCCACGATTTCGGAAGGATGCAGAAGGCGCTGGAGGAACGGGGTATTGAGCCAACGAATACGGAACTGCAGTTTGTCCCGACGGCCACGAAGGAACTCCCCGAGGAGCAGGCGAAGGAGGTGAGGGAACTTCTGGAGAAACTGGAAGAAGAAGATGACGTGCAGTCAGTGTTTCATACGCTCGCGGATACCCACTGAACGCGAGATGCTCACTGATACTCGCTGATGCTCACAGATCGTACCTTAGAATGATTGCGGGTCGACAGCCACCGTTTACCACGCCGATTTACTCCATCGCCAAGATTCGTCCGTAGAGGAAATCAAACGAAAACGATTTCTTCTCATTTCTCTGATCCAGATACTCTGCGACCTTTTTCAGGCGTTCGGAGATTTTCATGATTTTCTCCTGTGCCTTTCTTCCTATTTCATTCAATCCGGTCAACACCTCGATCCTCCAAAACTCCACCAACTCATCGACGATCTTCCTGTAATCCCACGGCCCGTAAATCCCGATCCGTCTGATGATGTCCGCCATCTCCTTGAAATGTGGCACCGTCAGGCCGGGCATTTCGATGGAAGGCAGGATGGACAAGGCCGATTGGAGGGCCTTGTTCGGATCAATGTTCAGGATCGCTTTGAACACGCTCCGGTAAAACGAGTAATGCCGCGCTTCGTCCGCAGCGACACTGGAGAGGATTCCTTGCAGTGTTGGTTCGTGCACCCCCGCGCTCTTCCCGGTGTTCGCATGCGCGATCTGGGTGGCACGCTCCTGAAGAGACGTATAGACAAACACCTTGTAGGGATCCTTATCCCACTCCGGCGTGAAGCCGGCCGACTGATACGCGAACTGCATCATCTCGATCTCCCTGAAACGAAACAAGCGGGCATCGCGCGCATAATCCCGAAGAATCCCGCCATGCCGGTCCTCCTCGGCTGTCCAGAGAAAATTCCATTTGCTCCACACGTTGTCCTCCCCCAGATGCGTTGCAAGCAAGCGGTGGAAATGAGGCAGACCTTCTTCGGTCAGGAGATTCAGCGCCACCGCAACGCGAACACCGTCACCAATCCCCCTCGCGCGCTCCTTCAGGGCCTTCGCCTTACGCTCGGCATCGTCATTCATCTGCTCATCGGCAGGAAGGAAATCGCTTGGGAACCACAACTTCCGCTTGGCAACGTGGTCGGCCATGAGCGAGTCCACCAGCGGCGAAAGCTCGCTCAGCACCTCAACTTTTTCCCGCGTCTGTTTATCCCCATTTGTTCCTCTTGGCAACAGGACTTCCATGTGACGGTTCCTTCACGGATTGATGAATCTTTGAAGAATCGGCTCGCGTGGCTGAGCGTGGAGAAGACCGTGGTCCCGACGAGACCGTAGGTCGTAGAGGAGAACGCGGCGTTCTCTATAATAAGCATGATTTCCCTGAGCAAAACAAGCAAATAGTGCCTGAAAACGTTGAAGAAACCACCGATGTTGATTATATTCCGGCCATGATGATACGTTTCCACACAGCCGCTCTCTTTCCGATCATCCTTTTGCTCGGCGCGAATGTGGGGAAATCGGACGGATATCGGACATTTCTTGCCTTGGGGGATCAATACTATGCCCGATTTGACAACATGCGCGCGTACGAGGAATATGTGCGAGCCCACGCTCTTGCACCCGTTGAATTCGAAACGTTGGTCAGGATGGTCAGGATTCACAACGATATCGGGAGGTTGATGCTGCGGAGAAACGACAGCGCAGAGGTATGGTATGAAAAAGCCGTGGAATACGCGGAGTTGCTCCTGGATCGATATCCCGACCGCGCCGAATCGCACTTCTGGGTTGCTCTGGCCCAGGGAAGCCTCGTTCCCTTTCGGAGTGTGAGCGAGAAACTCGACATCGGCAAGTTCGTCATCCGCCATGCGCAAAGAGCCATCGAGCTTGACTCCACGTTTGCCCCTCCTTACGTTCTTCTGGGCATCTTGTACCGCGAAGCTGCCCGGCTCAAATGGTACGAGAGGTTCGTCGCCAACGTCGTGTTCGGAGGATCCCTCCCTGGTACCATCGAGGACTCCCGCCGGGTGCTGGAACGAGCCGTTGCGCTTGATTCCACGGACATCTTTGCTCGTGTCGAACTGGCAAGAACACACCGCTTCCTGGGAAATCAGGAAACGGCGAGGGAACTATTCCGCAACGCGATGGCTTTGACGCCGCGCTCGGAGCGGGAAGTAAACGAGCAGAGGATGGCGGAACGTTTTCTCGCGGGACGCACGCGATATCAGTGACCTGCTTCTCCCCCCTTCCCCCCGGCACTCACCTCACATACACGACCTTTCTGATTTGATGCTTCGCATCCTGCGGGGCATTGACCGAAACGGCCGTCAGTCTGCAGAAATACACACCGGAGGCCGTTATCTTCGGTGTCCAGGTGACCACGTGGTACCCCCTGTCCCGGTCGCTCGAGTCCAGAACATCCACAACCTGGCCCAAGAGATTGAGGATTTCCACAGTCACGCGTGAACGTTCAGGTACAAAAAACTCGAATGTGGTCGAAGCGTTGAATGGGTTGGGATAATTCTGCGACAGCACAGCCTCCGCCGGAACGACGGTCACTTCCTCAACGCTCTTGAGAATCCAATTGTCCGGGTCCACGCGCACGGTGAGTGGAATAAACGGGAGGGACCACGTCCAGGTCTGTTCCAACGAATCGTTGAATACCACAATTGTCGTATCTCCCTCCGGTCCCGTCAGGCGAATGTCCACCGGCATGCGAAAGAATGACGGGTTCTGAGAAGACGTGGATTGCATCAGCGTAACATCAACCAGCGCTCCCTGGCTCTGCGCCCGCCAGTCCCAGGAGAAGACGTAGCGCGGATAACCCTCGCCGTAGACCCACTGCTCAAAGAAATAGTTCAGGTCCATCCCCGATGCCTGTTCAAACATTTCCTGCACGTCGGCAGTCGAAGCATTGGAGAACCGGAGTTGCGGATTGGTCGCATACAGTTTCAGACCGTTGAAGAAGGCGGTGTCCCCCACAACGTGCCGCAGCATATGCAGAACGACTGCGCCCTTTGCATAGACAAGATTGTTGTTGAAGAGGCCTGGAATGTTCGTGGTATCTGTGACAAACAGAGTGCCAGACGCATTGATGGCGGCTCCGAATTGCGAAGCCATGTATGACCGGTAGAGGGCCGGCCCTGTCTTCGCTTCATGGTACAATGCCACCGCATAGGTCGCAAACCCCTCGTTCAGCCAGATGTCGCTCCACGATGACATCGTGATCATGTCTCCGAACCATTGATGTGCGAGCTCATGGGCGACGAGATTTTCCGAGAACCCGCCAAGCGAGGTCATGGTCTGATGCTCCATTCCTCCACCCCACCCGAACTGAGCGTGTCCGTATTTCTCCGTGATGAACGGATAGAGACCAAACAGATCCGAAAAAATTCCGAGCATGGGGATGACGTTGGGGAGGAGCGACTGAGCCAGGCCCAGCTGTGAGGGAAGGACATAATGGACAACTTCCATGGAATCGGCCGGCCCATAGACGAACCAGTTCGAGAACTCCGCATACTCGGTCAACGCAATGGAAACAAGGTATGTGGCAATCGGATAGCGGTGCCGCCAATGATAGGTCAGTTTCCCCGGCTGATGGGAGACAACGGAAATTAGTCTGCCCTGAGAGGCCGCTTTCACATTCTGGGCGCAGGTGATCCGGATGTCGATCGAATCCGCCTTGTCGGTCGGCGTATCCTTGCAGGGCCACCAGTCCGGCGCGCCGTAAGGCTCGCTCAGGGTCCAGATCCAGGGCGTCGTTGAATTCGGCTGAAACGAGAAGGCAAAGCTTCCAAAGCCCGACGTTGAGGGCGTACCATGGTAGTACACGGTGATGACCACGACATCTCCCTGTGCGGCGGGCGGAGCGACAGGGATGGCAAACACCGAACCGGTTCTCGTCGTGGCGACGGAAGATCCGGAGAGGAGGACCGAGTCAAGGGCCATAGCCTGGCTGAGGTTCAGAGTGACCGAGGTTACATTGGGAATGGTGGTTCGGGCTCTGATCGTTACCGAACCCCCGATGGTTTGCGCGACCTCATCCACGATAATGTCGATGTCGTAGTGCAGGACATCGATATTTTCTCCGGTGGCAGCCGTGACGAGCCGTTCTGCGAGGTACTGATAGCGAAGCTTTTCGGCACGGACAAACTCGTCCACGCCGGCGTCTGAAGAGACCTGCCCTCGAACGGAAAAGCCGGGGAGGATCAGAAGAAGGAAAGACGCAAGGAAAAGGCGCATGCCTCAAGATACGGAGGCAGAGGTTGGAAGTTCAAGGACGCGTGCATTGAAATCCGACGCCTGATCCGGCGGACTCATCAGGGATGATGCCGGACTTCCTCCCGCCAGTCTTCGGCCGTATGTCCTGACTCGCGTGCATACCACACGCCCGAAGGAACAACGACTTTGTTCCTCCCCAACCGTTGAGCCTCCAATAAGGCCTTCTTGGCCGTCAACAGCAGTTCTTCGATGTTCGATCCATTTTGCGGGTACGCAGCGACTCCAAGACTGGCTGTAGTGCAAATCCCTTCGGCGGTATAACGGGCATCGGCGATCGCGGCACGCAAAGCTTCGGCGAATCTGCGCGCCTCGTGTGAATCCGCATTGGAGCGAAGGATTACGAACTCATCGAATCCAAACCGCGCAGCGGCATCCATTGTCCTCAACGACTGCTTCACAATGGCCGACAGCTCGTGCAGGAGTTTTTTGGACGCCGTGTACCCGTACGTATGACTGATGGTCTTGAAGTTGTCCACATCGCCGAGAACCAGGGCAAATGGCTCCCTGAAGCGGATAGCCCTTTCCATTGCTGCGAGAAGCTTTTCCTGGAACGCGCTGTACTTTTCCAGTCCCGTTTCATGATCGACCGGATCCATGCGAAGATTCTCATCCCCGAGCCAGCACTTGTATTGTGCCACCGCGGCCATATCGGCACAGGCCTGGAGGAGGGCCCGTTCCTCGCTGCCGATCTCCCTCGGCTCGCTCCACGCAACGTACAAGTAGCCCACCGTGCGGTGATCCACCCCCATCTGCAAACATGCGCAGGATCCAAACGGATGCTCAAGAACCACTTGATCCGCCAGATCCTGTTCCGCCCGTGCGTCACGAATGACGATGGGCCGTTCATCCCACACAAGGCTTCCGATGGCCCCCGTGGAGATGCGTTTCCTGAACGACTTCTGAAAGAGATGCGAGATTCCGTAGCTGGTTTCGATCTTCAAGTATTCCGTTGCGGGATCAATCAGAACAATGGCGCAGGCCTGGCAATGAAACACATGCTGAATGAGCGCGATCACGCCGTCATAGACTTTTTGCGGCTCGTGGGCCGCCTTGAGCGTTCTCAAGACCCTGGTCATGAGTTGAAGGAATGTCCGCCGGTCATCGTCTGTCATGGCTGAAAACCTCCAGACTGAAGGAATGGAACGTTGGGACTGGAAATCAGCGCTTCAAACAACGTGCCATGGGAAAAGGGCAAGAACGGAATATCCTGAACCCCTCTTTCTCCCTCCCTTCTCAGAAATAAGCACGCCTTCCCGGCGTTGCATCGTTCAATAACTCAACAATTGTTTTTGAGGGGCAAGAGCCTTATCTTTTGTTCAAATTATGACACCCTGGATCCGGTCTTCCCGCTTCTTCCTCGACGGGCGAGGTACGGGAGTATGAGGGAATTTCCAACACTCCTCCTTCCGTCCCTCCTCTTTCTCCTCCTTTCTCTCTTTGTCTCTTCTTGCACTGATGACGAATCTTTTGGTCCCACGCGGCCTCCGGCTCGCCACGCCATCCAGTTGCTCGATTCTTCGTTCGCTCTGACGGCCGCTTACATTCCGCCCTCCACGGATCCGTCCCTCATGCTGAACGCTGGAGTTTCCCTGAGAATTCTTTCCGACTCGGCGAGAGTGACGGCGTACAGGGTCGCCATCGGCAACGTGACCAAGCACCACGTTCCGGTCCAAGGGACGCTTTCTTACAATTCTCAATTCACGATTTCCCTGCAGGAGACGTTCGCAGGGATTGTCCCCTTCATTTCACGGCCGGCGGTGGAGCTTGTCGTAGAGCTGAAAACGTACGTTGGATTGATAGAATCAACACTTGTTTTCACCCATGTTTCCCAACGAATCGTGGATTGGACGGGAGTGCAGGAACCTGGGTTGGAGGAAATCGATGCCGGTGCGGGACAAACGGTCTCCACGGGCGAGCTGATCTGGGCGAGGGACAACAGCGGGTTCTTCTTTTCCGCAGTCCAGAGCGGAAAGTCCATCGTGTCGTTTTACAAGCTCGCCGACTCGTCGGTGACAAGCACCACGCCGATCGACGATTCGTTCCGGGCCTACGATGTGTCGCAGAGCGGCGGGAATCTTCTCATCGGTCCGTCCACCGGCACGCCGGGCGGGCTTTTGCTTCTGGAAATCGGCACAGGGCTTACGACCCCCCTTCTTGCGGCCCTTCCGGACCGGATCATAACCTCCGCGAGGTTTTCGAGCAATGATTCGGGCATTGTTCTCACGACACATCACACCGACTCCTCAGCACTCAACGAAGTCTGGTTGTATCGACGCGGGGGAGGGTCCATTGCCAGGATGAGCGCGCTCTCCGACGGTACTTCCCTGCGCATTGTTCGCTGGCTTCCGTCGAGCAACGACAAGTTCGTGTTTCACCGATTCGGATCGGCGCTCTCTGTTTACTCGCTCTCCGATTCAACGATCAGCACGTTCCCGTTCACTGCTCCGTTCTATCCGTCCTCTCTCCTGGATGACGGTTTCACAGTTCTTGGCACGCGCACGATTGCCGACGGCTCTCTTGTCGTCGAAAGCCACGTCTGGAAGTACACGCTTGCGGATCAGGCCGTGCGTCAACTGACGTTTGTTGACGAGGTTGTATTCGATGCGAAACTCTCGCCGGACGGGACAAAGCTGGCGTTCCTTGCACAGAGGGGAGGGAAGTTGGGATTGTACGTGCTGAGGGTGACGGGGGTGTTGGGGAAATGGGGACAATGACGGACCTGCCACGGTTGGGGGGACTGCCTTGACTTCAGGAGACACATTTTACTACGTCTCCGCTTCCTAACAGGCTGTTGAAAAACGCGCTTCAAAAGAGAAAGATTAACCACCAAGACACAAAGGCACAAAGAAAAGCAACGAAATTGGACAAAAACACATGCTTGGTCCACTTTGTGTTCTTGGTGTCTTGGTGGTTTTTTCTTTTTCAACACCCTGCCAAAGTCGGACAATTGACAGCACGACAAAAATGTCGTATTAATCGGGAGTAGGGCCAGGCCGATGGACGCCGATTGGGTGAGGAAAATCCGCAGAAAGTGCAAACTTCAGGGAGTTCCCTTCTTTTTCAAGCAATGGGGAGGGCGAAACAAGAAGGCTGCAGGAAGGATTCTGGATGGGAGAACGTGGGATGAAATGCCGGTGGCAACGGTTAGGCAGAAGAGACGAAAAATGCCAATGAATGGGCCAACGATGATTCCAGCGATAGCGGGATAGCAGAAAGAAAAAGACCCGAATCGTTGGATCCGGGCCTCTCAAGCCACTTCTCACGTCTCACTTCTTACTTCTCACCAACCAGCTTCACCTCCGCCAGTAACTCCTCCTCCACCGCCTGTTTCAGAACGTCTTTCGGTAGGGCTCCGACCGCCATCTTCGGCTGGCCGGTTTTCGGAATAAAGAGAAGCGACGGAATACTGCGGATCCCGAACGCGCCCGCCAATTCCTGCTCTTCGTCCGTGTTGATCTTGTAGAAGTTCACCCGCCCGGCGTATTCCTTCGAGAGTTCCTCGATCACCGGCGCCACGGCCCGACACGGTCCGCACCACGGGGCCCAGAAATCGATCACTGCGGGAAGGTCGCCTTCAAACTTCCATTCCTTGTTCTTCTCGTAATCAAAAACCTTCTCCAAAAACGTCTGCTTCGTCAGATTCTCAGCCATTGGTTTTCTCCTTTGTTCTCTGTGTGCCTCTGTGCCTCCTCTGCGCTCCTCTGTGTCACGAGACCCTGGTGTTTTGACACAGAGTTCCACAGAGGAAAAGCGGAGAACCACAGAGTGATCAGACCCGTTCCATAACCCTCTTGATGCGTTCGCGGACCTGTTGTGCGATGGGTTCCATGTTCTCGTTCTCAACAACCTTCATCATTACCATGGGATCGAAGGCCGAAACCACAATCGAAGATCCCTGCTCGTACACGATAACGTTGCACGGGAGCAACAATCCGATCTGTTCCTCTGCCTGAAGAGCCTGATGGGCAAAGGGCGGATTGCACGCGCCAAGGATGATGTAGCGCTTGAAATCGACGCCCAGCTTCTGTTTCAGCGTGTCCCGGACGTCAATCGTCGTCAGGACGCCGAATCCCTCCTTTTTCAGCTCCTCCGTTGTCTTTGCAACAGCCTCATCAAACGAAAGGTTCACTTTTTTCGAAAAGCCATATTCCATGTCACTGTCCTTGTATCGGTTTTTTGACGGCGGGGATCAGGAAGAATCCGATCACGGCGCCGTACGCCGTTGAAGTCCACGGATTGCCGGTGATCGGACATGTTCCGGAGACACATCCGATGAAGGAGTAATAGGCATAGCCGCCGATCGCACCCAGGAGCACGGGAAGAATCCGGCGAGACCATTGCGCGATCACAGGTTTCGAAAGTTCCATTCTGCCATGCCGCCTTTCAGATTTGCCGCCTTGAATCCTGCCTTCATGATGCGTGCCGTGGCCGGGATGCTTCGGCTCCCTGTCTGGCAATAAACGACGATCTCCTTGTTCCTGTGCGGCTCCAGCTCCCCGATCCGTGTTGCCAGTTCGTGGAGCGGGATGTGCAGCGATCCGGGCACCGAGCCCCTTCGCCGTTCGCCATTGGTCCGGACATCCAGAAGAACAACGGCTTCACCGGCCGAGATCTTCTCCTTAACCTCATCAGCCCCGTAGTGCCGGACCCTCAGAAAAAGGAAAACCTGTCTTACAAGGGGCACCGCAACAACCGCCATCAATCCATACAGGAATAACTCGGAACCGCTCAAGGAAACCTCCTTTGTCATCCTCAATGATTAGATGAGCGGTTTATCAAAAGGATTCAGGAACAAGGGGAAAACAGGAGGACCCTCACTCAAGGTCATGAGGGGAGTTCACATTTGCAAGCATTGTAGCGTGAAATCGGGGGTTCTCCAGCGGATTGATCAGTTCCGCTCCGACTTCGGCCAGAAGATCGGTCATTCGCAACTGTCGTTGCCGGAGCCTTGCTGTGATGACAGGGAGAACTGACTGCTGATAGAGGCCACACAGCGGGTACCGGTGTATGCCGTCCCACAGGATCCGGACAGGATGGGCCGATTCCTTGCCGACCAGTTCCTTCAACAGCTCGGCGGAGACGTACGGCATATCGCAGGGCATGACACACACGGGTGCGGGGGCGGCGGTCGTCAAGGCGGCGTGAATTCCCCCGAGCGGCCCGGAGTCCTTTATGATATCGGGAACAACCCTGACATCCCATGAAGCGTACTTCGAGCCATCATCGGCAACAATGAACACATGGTCGAAGACCGATTGAAGTGTCTCGATGGTCCACGCGATCATCGGCTTGCCGTGCAGGGGGATCAGGGCTTTGTTTGTGCCCATGCGTGAACTCCGGCCGCCGGCGAGGATGGCACCAACGGGAGACACGCGATTTGTTCCTTGTTCCTGGTTGCCGGTTGTCTCCTGTTGCTTCGGGGTTTCGACGTTTTCCTTCACACGATGCTCGTGTTTCAACATCCTTCCTTCTTTTTCTTCTTTGCCCCGGAGGTTGGAGCTGACAACGGGACCGGCGTTTCCAGCTTCGGCATGGTCAATGCGGGCGTCGTTGTCGTTTCCCCGTCCGTTCTCGGCGCTCCGCCGAAGAATGCCGCAACGGATTTTGCTCTCTCGAAAAGCTCGCGGTCTTCGGGCGACGCAGAGGAAGAAATCGCCGGGAACAGCACCTGCTCTTTCCATTCCTCAAATCCTCCCCGAAGAATGTACACCCCCGGATACCTCCTTGCCTTGAGGAGAAACCAGGCCTGCGAAGCGTGAACCCCATCCTCTGAATACAACACAATTTTCTCGTTCCTCGCAACCGGATATTTTTCAAGCGTCGCCAGGGTCACATGCTCCGCAGTCGGGATGTGATACTCCGTGTACGCCGTCTCATCGCGAAGATCGAGAAGCCGGTAGTCGTTTTTGCCTTGAATGATCCAATCGGCAAGCTCCCTTGCAGCGACATGGTCTGCTCCTCGCTCGACCATGAGCGCAAGTTCTCTGCCGTTCATCGTGACGCTTGAACCGACGTACGGATCGCCCGCCACCAAAGCCAGGATGCCCAGAACGACGGCGAGCATGAAGAGCATCCGATTCACCGTCAGTGAATTCAGGATCGACTTCATGGCTTGCTCCTCCAGATTCCGTGAGGTCCGAATTTCTTCTCCGCCCACTCTGCCGCCATGAATCCTCCGAGGGCCATGAGAACCACAGCGAACACCACAAGGCCGTAGGGAAGGTTGAGGAGTTGCGGAATCGTCAGCGTCCCGAGATCGGTGGACCAGTAGAATTCTTCCACAAGGTTGAATGCCTCTCCGAAGATGAAGATCCCGGTCAGAATGCCCAGCAGGTATACCATGCCGTCGAGTTTGCCGGTGGAAGCCGCGACGCAGGATGTTCCAGGGCAGTACCCGCCGATGACAAATCCGATACCGAGCACGACCCCCCCCACCGTCTGCGGGACCAGATACGTCGGACTGACATAGACAAGAGTGAGATCCACAACGCCCAGGACGGAGAGATAGAAGACGCCGATCATGGCCGTCACGATGGCCGTGAACATGACCTTGAACACGGTCAAGTCGTTCAGATAGAACTGGGCCGCGAGCTTGCGCGCTCCACCGAATCCGGCCCGTTCAAGGAAGAAACCGAATCCGATCCCGATGATGAAGGCGACCACAAGGCTGATATCGTCGTTGAAGTAACCGAATTTGAAGAACGGTGCATTCATTGCCATTGTCTCCTGACAAAGTACGCGGTCGCATAAGCTCCCGCAAATACAGCGAGCATGAAGGCCCAGCTGCCCACGCCAAGGAGGGCTCCTCCGGTCAACGCCTGGCCGCTCGTACATCCGCGTGCCAGCTTCGCGCCGATGCCCATGATCACGCCGCCGGCGAACGCAAATCCCATGCGCCCGGCCACGGAAATATTGGGCCCCTTCTCCACGCCTTTACGAACCCTGTGGGCGAGGGCTCCGGAGATGAATCCTCCGGCAAATACGCCAAGGACCTCAAAGACGAGCCAATCCTTCAGGGGATGTTGTGTCCCGTCACCGATGTACTCACTGAAATATGAGTTTGATCGTGCATGGTCCGGGGCAACTGCTGAGACACCTGTGGCCACCAGCGAGGAGAACGCGCCCGAGGCCCCGAGACCGCGCCCCATGATCACAAAGGCAGCCAGAAGGACCAGACCCAGTCCGATGCCGGCAAGGTAGGGATTCCAGTACGGTTGAGCGGCTTTCGAGCTTGTTCTCGTCGCTTGTCGGTCAACCGAAGCGTCAATGGGAAGGTGATGTGAAGATAGAGTCATGGTATTTGTCGTTTCGTCAGTTCGTTGTCTCGTCTGTTCATTGTTTTGTCTGTTCGTTGTGTCGTCCCATTCACCGGCCGAGGTGGCTGAGCTGACCTCCATAGACCACGACAAACCGGAGGATCAGTCCGCCCGCAATGACCATGATCGGAGCCACAGCCGTGTGCCGGATTTTGTGGTTTACGGCAAGCAGCTGGATGCCGAGCGGAAGAACGATTCCGAGCCCGATCACAAAGACCCAAAACACGGATGAGAGCGACCCGGTCAACAGCATGGCGGCGGCCGCCTGATGCGCCCTTCCCGAGCTGATCATTCCGATGAAGAGAAGAACAAACACAAACAACTCGAAGATAAGGAACGCATTGTCAGCCTTGGCGAGAAGTTCGCGCTCCACGCGATCGGAGGTGATCAGGTGGACAAGGGCCGCGGCGCTGGAGAGGCCGGAAACCAGAAAGAGAATCCAGAGCATGGAGCTGTTCCAGAGGGGCCGCGCGCCGAGGGAACTCAGGAGGATTCCGGTGTACATGCCCAAGGCCGCGCCGATCAGCATGTTCGCCACTCCGATGTTCCTTACAGCCCCGGGGCTTTTCCGGATAAGCGCCGAGAGCCTGTCGAACCAGGCGATCCGGTTTTGAAAGGCCGGGGGAACGCTGACGAGCGTGTTCAGCAAGAGAACGGGATACACCAGGATCAGGATCCAGGATCCCCAGGACATCGGTGAGGTCACCCGGAACGTAGTGTAGAGCCGCCACACATGAGTTTTGTATTCAAGATCGAGAAACAGGGCAGCCATTCCCGCAGACAGCAGGATAAGGCTCAGATGCGGAAGATAGAACGCGGCAAAGTAGCTGTGTTTGTGATGTCCTCTGAACGTGAAGTATCCCGCGATGATCATGAACCCCGCTACAAGGCCGCCTAGAAACAAGTAGACAGGAATCTCCCAGCCCCAGATGTGTATGATGGGGTCGATGAGCTCGTTGTTCCGAGTGGATGTCAGATCGTGCATATTTGTAGAATTGGCAATGGGAAACGGTCTCCCTGGTTCACACCAGATAATGGATCCTCGGTTTTGTTCCTGCTTCGGGAATCAGCACGTGATTCTTCCGCGAATTCAACAGGCGGCTGATGGTGCTGTTCGGATCATCGAGGTCTCCAAACGTCATGCAATGCGTTGGGCAAACCGCCACGCAGGCCGGATCGAGGCCCTGTTCAACACGGTGCATGCAAAACGTGCATTTGTCCACGTATCCCTCGGGATGAACGAACCGGGCATCGTAGGGACATGCGGCAATGCACGCTTTACAGCCAATGCACAGGTCCTTCTCCACCAGCACCACTTGCCCAAAATCCTGCACGTGGCTTGCGCCGGTGGGACAACAGTCAACGCACGGCGGATTGTCGCAGTGGTTACAACGCTCACTGCGGATCTCCATCTGGATGGTCGGAAACTTGCCCTTCGCATCATAGACGATCCAGTCCCTGTTGAATCCTTCGGGCACATTGTTCTCCGTCTTGCAGGCCACAACGCAATCCATGCATCCGACGCATTTCGTGGTATCGATGGCCATTCCGAATCGTGCCATGGCTACGCGGCCTCCGATTCGATTGTCACAAAGTTCACGTTCATGCCGGTGCCGCCCATCAGCGGATCGGTTTCGTAGCGCGTGATGAGCTGGGCGTCGCTTGCCCCCTTGAGGTACGGGCCCGTCAGCTCTCTGGCGGTATGGCCAAACCCGTGAACGAGATACACACAATCGGGACGGATTCTTTCCGTGACCTTGACCCGCACGCGATTGCTCACCACGCCATCCTGGTTTCGAAGCCGCACGATGACGCCATGGGTGAGGCCGAGCCGGGCCGCGCTGTCAGCGTTGACCCAGACCTCGTTCTCTTCCATCATGTCGGCAAGAATCCTGTTCGACTGAGTTCTGCTGAACGTATGAACCGGTGCCCGGCCGTAGAGCAGTCTGAAACTACCCGGCGGCCCCTGCGAAGGACGCACGTACGCAGGCACGGGATCAAATCCCGCCTGTGCGAGCTGAACCGAATAGAACTCGATCTTTCCGGACGGCGTCGCGAACTCCGCCGGGACTCCTTCGTCGAAATACACCGGCTGGGGGGCGCCGCGGATGATTCCCTTCTGCTTCAGATCCTCGTAGCTCAGGCCCGCAAGGTTCAATCTTGTTTCCAGGTACTCTTCGATATGCTTCCACGGAAAATACTTCTGCAGTCCCAAACGCATCGCAAGCTCCCGGGCCATCCACCAGTTTGGCTTCTGATCGTTCGGGGCCTCCACCACGGGCTGGCGCAGGGCAACGAACGGTTCGCGGAACCACTCCACATTCAGGTCATCATGGCGCTCAAGATAGACGGACTCCGGGAGCACAACGTCTGCCCAGCCCGCGATCTCGCTTGGAACCACATCCACCACGACGAGGAGATCCAGGTTCTCAATGGCCTTGATCGTTTCGTTTTCGTTCGGAAGCGCGTGGAGGAGGTTCGTGGCATAGACGAGCCATCCCTTGATCGGGTAAGGCTTGCCCGTGATCGTGGCTTCACGGATACCTGTTGTCAGCGTTTCCCGGGCAAATGGATATCGCCCGCCATTATCCACTTTTTCGCGGAGAGGTTTCGGATAATCCGGAGAGGGATACGGGGGAATGTCCATGCTTACAGGAGTGTAGAACCCGCCCTTCCTTCCCCAACTCCCCAAGAGTGCATTCAGGAGGGCGATGGCGCGACTGCGTTGAGCATCGTTTCCGTACCAGGTCACGTGCCGGCCGGGATGCACCAGGGTTGCGGGACGATGGCGGGCCATTTCCCTTGCCGTGGCGCGAATAACCGCGGGCTCTATGCCCGTTTCGGGATATGCCCACTCGGGGGTGTACTGCTGGATCAGCGTCCTGAACTGCTCGAATCCGAAACCGTATCGACTCACGTACTCCTTGTCGTAGAGGCCCTCGTGGACGATCACATTCATCCAGGCGAGAAGAAGAGCTGTGTCGGTGCCCGGTTTGATCGGAAGATAGTATTGGGCCTTGCTTGCCGCCACCGAGAATCTCGGGTCCACGACGATGATCGACGCCCCACGCCCAATGGCTTCCGCAAATTCCTGAACCTGGGAGTTGTGCATGTTTTCCCCCAGGTGACTTCCGATCAACACGAGACATTCTGCATTCTTGATATCCGTCCGTTCGGGTGAGCTGACATCCTCGCCAAAGGTCAACTGGAATCCGACATCCCGCGGACCGCGGCATTGAGCGTAGGAGGGTGCCGCGAGATTCGGCGTTCCAAACGCCTTCATAAGATGCTTGAAGAAGTTCCCTCCGATCCCATGACTGAAGAGCGCCATTGCTTCAGGACCGTAAACTGCTTTGATGTTCTCCATCTTGCGCGCCACAACCTCCAGAGCCTCATCCCAGGTCACCTCCACCCATTCTTCTTGTCCGCGTTTCAGCCGTCGTACCAGAGGGCTCTTCAGGCGATCCGGATCGAAGTGTGCGCCGACACCACCGGTTCCGCGCGGACAGAGGCGTCCCTGGCTCAGTGGATCCTCGGGATTCCCCTCGATCTTCCAGAGCTTCCCGTCGCGGACCGTTGCAATCGCCCCGCATTTCCAGAAACAGAGATCACAGTACGTAGGGATGCGATGGATTGTCACCCCCGTTGCCGGGGAAGGGCTGAACAGGCGGGTACTGCCGGCAAGTGCAGACCCGGCCGCGGCCGTTCCGGCCACCGCCCCCCCTATCTTGAGAAACTTTCTTCGTGAGAGCGTTTTCATCGTCTTTCAGTTGATCGTACAATCGCCGCCTTGATCGAGTCACAGCTGGATGCAAGCCTGTACACCTCACACTCCCTGCACGCACGATGTGCACAGATTGTGGTCTTGTGCCGAAATGTCCAGCAAGGCCCTTTCGCCGTCGTGTAGGCTCTGCAATTCACCCGGTCTTGATTCGAGCACCCGATGATCTCCCAGCACGGAATCAGGGCCATGATGTGCTTCATTGAATCAATTGTCATGGCGCCTCGGCCGACGGCCTCTCGAATGCACCTGATCCGGTCCATATCGGCGGGAGAATATCGTCGCTGATTGCCTTTCGTCCGTTCCGGAATGATCAATCCCTCGGCCTCATAGAAACGCAGGGTATTGACGGCAACGCCAAGGACGGCGGCGGCCTCGCCTATGGACAGGGTGCGCATGGAGTTTCGTATTCCCGGACGTCGGACGATTGCCATTGTCATGCCATTTGACTTCTGAGTTGCAAAGAACATGCCAACGATCATTGGCAGGTTTGCCCGAAAATCAAAGTTCCCTTGAGGCCATTTTCTCAAAAGTGAAAAACAGCATTTTCAGTATTGAAGACGCTCAAATTCGTTCGTATTCTTAGTTTCATGAGCACTAAGGAATTGCGGGAGGACCGAAAAATCATCCAGCGCGCCCGGAAGGGGGATGAAGGCGCGTTTCGGGAACTGGTTCGGACCTATCAGGACATGGTATATCGCTTTGCGTTTCATGTCTGCCGCGACGAGGAGAAAGCTGCAGAGACCCTGCAGGACACGTTCGTGAACGTCTACCGCAAGCTTGGTCAATTCGATGGAAAATCGAAGTTCACGACCTGGCTGTATCGAATCGTGGCCAACAACTGTCTCATGAAGCGGCGCAGGAGGAAGATGGATCTTGCGTCGATTTCCCTCAGTACTCCCGAAGGATTTCGGAATGACCCGCTCACGGATGAAGATGGCAATGTCATTCAGACCGTGGCTTCGTGGAAGCCGACACCGTTGGAGAGCGTGATCGATGCCGAGCTTCGGGAGATCATGGATCGCGCGATTCTTCGGCTCCCCGTAAAATACAGGATCGTGTTTGTTTTGCGAGACATTGAGGAAAAGACAGCGGAAGAAACGGCAAAGATCCTGAAACTCTCAGTCCCAGCCGTCAAATCTCGCCTCCGCCGGGCCAGAATGTTCCTGCGCGAACAATTGCATGGGTACATGAAAGCGTGAAGATGCGGGGACGAATGAAAGAATAAACGAATCAACGAAACAACGAACATGAGTGCGCGGCGCATTGATTGCGGCAATGTTGTGAAGTACATTTGCGACAATCTTGACGAAGGGCTGAATTCCCGGAGATGCCGGGAAATCAGGAAGCACCTGAAGAACTGCCCGAACTGCACGGCGTATCTGGACAGCCTGAAGAAGACGGTGTTGTTGTACAAGCGCATCCGGAAGCCGTCATCCAAAGAAAGGATAAAACCCGTCCTCCAGAGCCTCTTTGAGCATATTCGCCAGGAAGCGAGAAGTGAGACGTAAGAAAAGCGGCTGATATGCAATACGTGATGGGGCCACCTGAATCCTTTTCTCCTTTCCCTGCATCCCACCTGGTGGAAGTCAATTCACCCCATCTTATACTCCAGGAGTTCTCCATGAAAAAGAACATGGGTACTACAGACCGTCTTCTTCGTCTCCTCTTCGCGGTTGTCGTCGCGGTGTTATACTTCACAGACACCATTTCCGGCCTCACCGGGGCAATTCTGGGCATTCTGGCCGTTGTGTTTCTTCTGACGTCCCTCATCGGGACGTGTCCGCTCTACATGCCGTTCCGCATTTCGACGAAGAAGGAAGTCAAAACAAGCGCCTGATGTGTTTTGGGAGAGAACATGCGGTGCCGAGAAGTGGTAAGAATCGTCGCGGAGAATCTGGGCGCGCTTGACCGGCGGGAGTTTACTGCTGTCCGGAAACACCTCCGTACCTGTTCCAACTGCTCGGCGTATCTCAACAGCCTCGAAGAAACCGTGCTCCTCTATCGGCGCACTCTTTTTCCAACGATCACTTTCTTTTTCGATCTCCATGCGGCCCGAACTGCTGGATGAGTTCACGTTTGAGCGGCTGGACGGCACAAATCAGCGCGATCTGATCGCCGGGCATTGCGCAGGCGTGGAGAGAAAGATCGCCTCGGCTCTGTCCGCCGAGGAGGCGGAATTTGTTGTCCGAAATGCCTGTGAAACATTCAGGCGCGAATGTCCAAGCCGGATTATCCGGACAGCTCTTGAACGCCACGTGAGGGAAGTGTTTGAGAGGTACTGGAAAAAAACCGTGAACGACTAGACGGTCTTCGAAAAGACATTCTCCTTGCGCATCGTCTTGAGGTGGGCGTCGAAGCACATGGCGATGTTGCGCAAGAACATCCGCCCCTCCCCTACCACCATGACTTTTTCGATCGTGTGTTTGACCAATCCATCGCGCACGAATTCTTCCAGATCCGAAAGGGACGAATCAAAATATTCGTCGAACAGAATATCAAACTGTTCTTCCACGTCGGCTTTCACGACCTCCAGGTCGCACATGATGCGCATGATCACGTACTTCCGGATCTGATCGTCCCGTCCCATCCTGTATCCCACTGCCGTCGGAAACCTGCCCCCCTCGATGGCCTTCTCGTATTCCGGCATGGTCTTGGCGTTTTGCGCGTACACCGAACCGAAATGCGAAATGGACGAAAGTCCAAAACCAAAGAGGTCCGCACCCGCGCGAGTGGAATATCCCTGGAAATTCCGGTGCAGTTTTTTCTCGCGCTGCGCAACCGCCATCTCGTCCCCAGGCCTGGCAAAATGATCCATGCCGATGTAATCATATCCGGCCCCCGTAAAAGTATCGACCGTTTGTTTCAGAAGGTGAAGCTTTGTCTCCGTTGACGGAAGGTCTTCGGGATGGAGCAATCTCTGATGCGGCTTCATCCAGGGCACATAGGCGAAGTTGAACGCTGCGATCCTTTCGGGGCTGAGGGCAACAACGCCGTCCAGGGTTCGCTGAAACGTTTCCACCGTCTGCAGGGGGAGGCCGTAGATGAGATCGATATTGATGCTGGGAATGCCGAGCTCCCGTGCAATCTGCATGGTTTGTTCCGTCAGTTCCTCGGGCTGAATTCGGTGTACAGCGCGCTGGACGCGTTCGTCAAAATCCTGCACACCGATGCTGATCCTGTTCACTCCACCCGCGTGAAAGGCCTCAAGATGCTCCCTCGTGAGGCCTCGGGGATCGATTTCGACGCTGAATTCCGCGTCCTCGGCAAAGGGAAACTTGTCGCGAAGGAACGAGGCCAGATCGAGGATCTGGTCCGGTGTGAGATACGAGGGTGTCCCACCCCCCCAGTGCACCTGAACAACGGGACGATCTTTTGCGATGTAGAATGCGGTTCTGGCGATCTCTTTCTTCAGAAGCAGGAGGTACTTTTCAATGCGCGTCCGGTCTGACGTGACAAACGTCGTGCAACCACAGAAATAGCAGAGTGTATCGCAGAATGGGATGTGGAGATAGAGGGAAACGGGCGACGTGTTCTCATCGTTGTTCCTGATGAGGTCGATCTCAAACTTCTTTGCATCGTACTCAGCCCTGAACACCGGGGCCGTCGGGTAGCTCGTATAGCGCGGTCCCGGTTTGTCGTACTTGCGCAGAAGGTCGAGTGGAACAGAAACAGGCATGGATGGTCCTTCAATTTGCCTTTTCTCAACAAACGTGGTGCCACAAAGGCATTTGCAATTCTATGAACATTCCGCCGGTCGCACTTGCCATTTTTTTTCAGTTCGGATAAAGCGATTCCCATTTCTGCGAAAGTAATCAGGGTGTACCACCCCAACGATCAGCGGCCTGACGCAGAAGCCCTATTTTCTCCCTCTCGACGCGGGGAGCCACTGAGCAGGCCGTACTCAGAATGAAGCCTCCTCCCGCTTTTCCCACCCTGATTCTCATTTTCAGATCGTTGAGAATGTCAGCCGTTTCTTTCTCCAAAAGTGTGTGCACAGAATCCACATTTCCTTTGATGAATGCCCGTCGCTGCACGCGTTTCTTGGCCTCCTCCAGCTCAACGTTGCCAAGAGGCGGAGGATCCAGACACTCCAATCCTCTGACGCCGGACTCCAGCATGATTTCCAGTCTGTCTCCGATTGACCCGCATGTGTGCAAATAGGCAGGGATGCCGTTCTGTTGTATAGCCTGCACCACAGGTGTTTCACAGGGAAGCACAAACTCGCGATACATTTCCGGAGAGATGAAGCCTGCCCCGGCGAACGGCGAGGAGATCTTCACTGCGTCGATGTCTTCCTTGCACATCTCTTTCGCAAGACCGCTGACAAGAAGCGAGAATGCGGAGAGGACTCTCCGAGCCTCGTTTGGAAATTCCACGAGGCCGACCAATCCCTGCTCATGGCCGACAAAGTCAAGGTAATAGTCAAAGGGAGAAGTCACTTCGCCGTGAATGGAAATATCCTCCCCCGCTTTTTTGCGAAGAATTCGGAAGATGTCGAACCGGTTTGCTGCATGAATGCGAAAACGCAGGCCCTGGGAGACAGGGATGTATTCGAGGGCCCCGGGCGGGTGGGAAGAACTCAGTTCTGCGAGCGCGACTGTTGGAGGCGGGGGGGACAGCGGGCGCGGAAGGTCATCCGGGGGGTACACCATCGCATCACCGTTGTTCCATACGACCATCTCCTCCCCCTCCACAATCTTACGCTCCCGTACCTTATGCCGCCAGCCCGGGTCATGGCCATGGAGGCTTACGAGTATGCCGTCAAACTGGTACAGTTCCCTGAGCCGGACAAGGCCTTCGGCAAAGGTTGCTTGGTCGTGCCAGAAATCCACGGGTGAAGCACCGAGCTGTACCAGCATGTGTCCGATGCTCAACTGGGCCATCACGGGAACGCGATCCGGCATCCCGAGATTCATGGCGGTACGGATGCGTTCTCTAGGAGTCATGGCTTCAATATGCGGTGCTCAGAATAATACCGAACACCAGGGATTGTGCCAGAAGGAGGAAACCGAGATTCCGGAAGCGTACCGTTGGAGACAGCTTTGCGGTACCGATCACAGCGTGCACCGTAATCGGAATGAACGCGATGAGGGAGAGTGCAGGCGTGTACTGCGTGACGACCAGGACGGAGGCCACCGCGATGACAAAAGCATGGTATGCAAGATTGAGCGCACCCAGCCCAACTCTTTGGCGGAAGTCAAGTTGCACACTCTTCAAACCTGCTGCTTTGAGCTTCATGTGTACATAGATGACCCCGGAACCGAAGAAGAGCACATGGAGAATCCAGACCAAAACCGCGTCCAGATCCAGGGAATTCCCCAAAACGTACGCGGCTGATGGTCCTCCCATGGTCAGTCCTGCCACCGCCCAGAGGTCGGCGCCGGCGGATTTCGGATTCCCGCGTCCGAGTCTCACGCTCAGGAGAAAGCAACCGGCTGCGAGAACAGCGATGGGTATCAAAAGGAGAAATCCGCGAACGAGGAGCGGCACGCTGAAAACCAGGCCGGTCACCACGTAGACAGCTGCCCAGAACCGGTTCCGTGAATCTCCGGAACGGCCGCGGAGCAATATCTGCAAAGGATAGTTCGCCAGAAAGAGACTCAGCACCGAGGCTGTCAGAAGAAGGAAATCCAGTGTGACGCGCTCTGCAATGACCGCGGAAACTGCAACCGGCACCAGAAGTACTGCCCAGGCTCCATGCTCTTTTGGGACCACAGGTTTGCCGAATCCGCCCATCATCGGTTTTCGCTAGTGATCGTGATGTTCGGCACCGCCCTCAGCCGGGGCATGTCCTTTTGCGCCCGCCGCCTTGAAAAGACCCTCAGCATAATGCAGGAAATCCACATATGCGGCAACATAAGCCCTTCCCGAGGCCACGCTCCCGTCAGCCTGGTTCCTTGTTTCGACGACGCGATCATGGCGGCTCTTCAATCCCGATTCCAATATCCCATGCAGTCCCCTCATCAGAGCCATCAAGTCTCCCGATTTCAGTGCCTTATCCGCTTCCTCCACTCCGGGTTCAAACGGAACATCGGCGGATTTCAGGCCTGTGTACGGGGCTCCTTCTCCGGCACGATGAACGCGCACCAGCGTTTCAAAGAAGTACTTGTCCGCAAGCTCTTTCGCGGCCGCGCTGGTTCGACGGACCTCGAGCGTCTTTCGAAAGGCTTCACGGATCGCCTGCTCGTCCTGGGCACGGACCCACCTCAGAACGAGAGTCACGTCGCCACTTTCGAGAGCTTGTCGGGCGGCGGCCACCACCGGGCCCTTCATCGAGTCACAATGGGCCGTTGCGACGTCGGTGGATAACAAAAGAAAGACCGGAATGAATATGATGGAGAGACGCTGTTTCATCGCCTGTTTTCCCTATGTTGTCGCGAGTTCCCGTTCCAGCGTGATCGCCTTTGGAAACAGGATGTTGTTTTCAAGGTGCACGTGGCGATGCAGATCTTCCTCGAAGAGCTGAAGTTCCCTGAAACTCACCCTGTACGTGGTGCACGCATCGTCAGGAGGCGTATAATTGGCTGTCAGCGATCGGATCGCGGCCATCTCGTCGCCCGCCGCCTGATGCTCCATTTCCATCATGCGGATGGGGTTCTGCACTCCTCCGAAAGGAGACCCTGCCATGACGGTGCCGTTGCGTTTCGCTTTGACCAGCTCAAGAATGTAGGGAAAGAGTACCTGTTCCTCCTTCATCATGTGAGCCGCCATATCCTGTGCGACCATATTGAAATGGCGGGCGATTTCGACCACCTCCGGATGCCTTTCTCCATGCACCGCGGCGACCTTCTGAGTGTGCGCCAACAACACGGGAATCGCTTCGCGCACGTACTTGTGATGCACGTTCACAATGTAGTTGATCAACTCGTCAGATGGCCAGGCAGAGAAATTCGGCGTCTGGCCTCCCGCCTTCCGGTCGAGTTCCTGCAGTTCCGCAAACACCGGTGCCGGATCGAGTCCCTTCTTTGAGCAAGCCTGTTCAATGGTTACTCCTCCGCCACAGCAGAAATCCAGCGAGAATTTCTCAAAGACTGCAGCGGCGCGGAAGTCGTCCGTGACAATGGACTTGAGTGTGGCATTCTTGAAACGATTCATGGTGAATTCCATTCTGATTGTTGGTTCTGGGTTATATTGGTTATTGGTCCGCTGGCCTCTGTGCGAGAACAACGAGATCCTTCGACTCCAGAGGCACGAACTCAGAGAGGGCGATGCTTCCGAAGGTTCTGATGTCCGAAAACCCGGCCGCCGCGAGGCTGTCCTCAAGCTCCTTCTGGAGAAGGGGGCGGAGGCGGACGCTCTTGCTGTGCTGGTGTACCATCCCGTGTTCCCGCCGGATCGTCAGGATCGTAAAGATGACCCGGTCCCCTTCAAAGTCGTAGAACCGGACAAATGTCGTTTCACCATTTTCCTTCACGCTCTGCACCTTTTGCCTCTGGGACAGGATTCGGTCGTAGTTCAAGTTTTGCAGAAACAACAATCCCCCGGGCTTTGTGCAGGCGAAGAACTGATCCAGCGATTCGCGCAAATCCTCTGCGGTTTCCAGGTGAGCCAACGAATTTCCCATGCTCAGCACAAGGTCGAACTGACGCCGGAGCACAGCATGGGCCGACTGGAATGGCAACTCGATGAATTCAATGTTTACCTTTAATTGCTTTGCATGACGTTCTGCTTCCCGGAGCATGGCCGGGGAAACATCGATCGCGGTCACTGAAAGGCCGAGCTGGGCGAGCAGAAGGGCGTGGAAACCCGTTCCGGTGCCGGCATCGAGCGCCGTCTGCAGGCCGTATTTTTCAACGAGCATTCGGAAGAACGGCCGTTCGTGCACGAAGCGCTGGGGAAAACCCGTCATCAGATCGTAGCCGGCGGCCAGATCGTCGTAGAAATCACGAACGTGGTCAATGCTGATTGTTTCAGTCATGGGGTGTGTACTCCGGCACATTGCCGCGAAAGTGCTGATAGACGGGCTTGTCGAGCTCCTGGAATCGTCTCAGATATTCCTGCCTCGTTATCCCGTTCTGCCAGTATCCGCTCAACATGGCAAGTGCTGTGATTCCCGCGAAGATGCCGGCGACCAGGGCTCCGAAAACCCAGGACGGAACAGGACGGACGGTGCTCCGCGAGGCGCTCATAACAAGCGTGTTCTGCACGGGACACGCTTCAATACACTGCAAACAACTCATGCATTCATCGCTCCAGACCCTTCCGGCCTTGTGAACGTTGATCGACGATGGACACGCCTTGGTGCAGAGCTCGCAGTCGATGCAGGTGGCTTTGTTGCGCGTGATCTTCAAGGGGCTCAGGAAGCTCAGGAAACCGAGAAGGGCACCGTAGGGGCAAAGGTAACGGCACCAGAAATTCCTGATGATCACTGATCCGAGCATCAGAATCAGGATGGTCCACAGGGCAAACGAAGAGATGTCAGCAAAGAACAGATACATTTTGATATCCGCCACCTTGTTGTATGGACTGTAGATGAAATGCCGAAGAGCAAAGATATCCATGTCCACGATGGCATGAATAAAATAGAAGAGCAGGAGGTACTTCATGGAGCGGAGCGGATAATCGAGCCACCGTGGAATCTTCAGGTTTCTTCCAAACAGTTTTTGGCCGAGGAGCCAGAGGGCCTCGCTGAGTGTTCCGATGGGGCACAACCAGCTGCAGAAGGCCTTTTTCAGAAGAATGCTGACACCAACAATGGCCACAAGAATGAAGATCGATGCAGGATGGATGTTGTTCACGATGCCCGTTTGAATCCAGTATGAAAGACTTATGAGGGCGCTGATCGGAAGAAATCCTTCGACGCCGGGAGGGCGTGCCACAAAAGGCTCCGAGCCGTTGGACATCCCCCATTTCACAAAGAGGTGAAACTCGTATCCGATCCAAAGGCAGAGCAGGACGAACGTGAACTGAATTGTGGAACGGAGGAACTGCGAATCCTCTCTTAACCTCCACACGAGCCGCTTGTACCAGGACGGCTCATGCGAGAAGTTTGCTTTTCGTCTTCGCAATTCCGGAGGGATCTTTTTGACGGTCCTCGCCGGACGATCGACGCTGACTGCTCGTTGTTGTGTTACGAACTCCATATTCAGATATTCTTCTCTGATTTTGATCCAAAAAAAATCAAACGTATTCCGGTTTCCGCATTTCTCTGGCGACTTGGGCAATGTTCTTGCTGACCAGCATGGAGTAGATTCCGTCCCTCAGGCCGGCCCATTTCTCATGCACGGCGCAGGGGTTTTGTCCGGAGCATTCCGGGAAACCGAGAACACAGTTCTTTGTGAATCCGACTCCATCGACCGCCTCAACGACATGGAACAGGGTAATGTCCTTTGCCGGCATTGCGAGCCTGAATCCCCCCGTTGGTCCCTTCTGGGAGGCAAGCAATCCCTTGTAACTCAGATCCTGGAGAATCTTGCCCAGGAAGTGGTATGGGATCCCCAGCTTCTTGGCAAGCTCTTTGATTGATGTCATCTCCCCTTCAGGCTTCAGGGCCAGGTACGTAACCGCCTGGAGAGCATACTCACATTGTCGGCTGAAAATAAGGCTCATATTCAGAGTTGTTTGTCCTAAATTAGGACAATCAACACTCATTGTCAAGTCTTTTTTTTGCCCTCTTACCGAATGTAATCGCGCCCGGGGAGGTGTTCCTCTGACCAGGTTTTCCACGAGAGAATCCCTGCGGCAATCCAGATCAGCGGAATGAGGGCAAGGAGAAACGCCCCCGCCTCCGGTCCGCTACGGATGATGACGTGCGCCACGTTGATTTCGCCCACAAGCGGCGGCGTGAATGGATCGACTTGAATCGTGGCGAAGGGATTGAGGGAGTGGCCGTAGGCCGTCAGCGTTGAGTGAAAACTCCAGAGCGCAAACAGGCCAAGATAGATATCAAGGACGAACAGATCGATCAATCGGGACATCGTCCCGAGCACTATCGTTCTCAGTGCAAGAATGAAGACGACTCCAAGAAGAAAAGGCAGCCAGCGGAATTGAGCGATTTCTTCAGGCTCGATGGATCTCATGCCCAGGTAATGATTGAGGGCGTTGATCTCGAGAAGGTCTCCGGTTTTTCCCTCCTCCAACGTGTGCGAATAAATCCTCAGCAGCAAACCTCCCGGGTAACGCTCAGACTGGAACTCGATCTGCCAGAGCGGGAGCGCAAAGACGGGAAGGAGGAGCAGGGCTCCCAGGAAGATGACGAGCCGGCTGCGAAGATCAAGAGGGATTTGAAAGAATTCCGTTGTTTTGACGATCGCGCGTTGCATGATGATCTCCGGATGTCAGGATGCCTTGTGGATCGCCTCCAGAAGAGCCTGGCGTTGATTGATGGTGAGAAGCTGACGAATGGCCGGATACAGGATTGTGTCCTCCCTTCGGATGTGCGTTCGCATCAGGTCAACGATCATTTCTGCGATGGAGACAACATTTCTGATCGATGTACCATGCAATCGGCCTTCTTCCACTTCCCTGACGGCGGCCAGCAGGTCCGAAAATGCGTCCCACAAATCCCTGTGCTCGCCTTTCACCTGTTCCGCAAGCGATTTCATGTGCGACTCCACAAGGGGAAAGACAAGGCGCTCTTCAATCTCCGTGTGTTTCCGCACTTCCGTATTCATCCAGCGGATGATTGCCGCGATCTGCTCAAACGCTTCGGGAGAGAAGCCGTTGACCCGGATGGACTCCGCGGCCTGTTCCAGCATGCTGAGCTGATGCATTCCCTTTTCATGATCCTGGAGGAGAATGTCGATCGGATGCTGAGGGGTCCTTCCCGTTCCTTTTTCTGCGGAAGGCTTCATGGCGCAACCTCGGTTTGAAGTTGCTGGAATCCCCTCCTTATCGTTTCTGCCGGCGCCTCGCCAAATACGCCCTGAACAGCCTCGACACAATCAGAAGCCGACGCAAGCCGGTTTCGAACCGCCAGTGTCATGAGAAACCCCAGCGCCGCCCATTCGGGTCCAAATACCTTGCGAAACGGCTGGAGATGGACGGGCCCTCTGAACCCATCTCCCGGAAGCGACGCATCTGCGATCACCTCTGTGGTTTCCCCGGCCTTCGCGATCCAGCCGGCGGCAACAGCTTCGCGCCACCCGTCAACTGACAGAATTCCGAGAACGTCGGGCTGTTCAATGCCCGTAAACAGAATCGGAGAAGGTCCAACCTTGACTTCCGACAGGGAAAACCCGGTTCCCTGAGTGACGGGATTGTCATTTTTCTGGGTGACATGGTACCCCTTGCCCAGCATCAGTTCCGAAAACAACGCCGCTGATGATTGCACGCGTTCACCCGCGCTCCCGGCCACGACGATTCCAAGCTCCTTCCGCAGGGTATGCGCCGGGGTTTGAACGGCCTTGATCGTTCTCCCGCGTCGTTTCCCGTCTTTTCCGTTGGTCGGACGAATCCGGCTATGGTAGGGTTGTCGATCTTTTCTGGCGACGATGGTCCCCAGCTCCCACCCGTTCCGGACGGCCAGATCTCTCAGCGCGGAACCGCCCATGACATTGTGTTTCGACGCGTACTCTGTGCAAAGCTCCAGAATTTCCACAACGGCGAAATTCGGCGTTGCGATGGCTTCCTGCAGGGTGGCCGACAATGCGCGGTCGGTTGCCAGATGGCGCGCCACGAAGGGCGCATGGCTGTTCTTCAGGATCCCGCACAAATCAATCGGTGGAACGATATTGCCCTGTGGCGTCGTTGCCGTCACAAGGCCTTCCGGCGTCAACGAGGACCCCTGGCCTCCGGTCATTCCATAGACAAAGTTGTTGCCCACAAGCACGGTCACATCCACGTTGAGCATCGCCGCATGCACAAGGTGTTGAAGCCCGATCATTGCCCCTCCGTCTCCTATGAGAACAATCGTCTTCAACCTCCGCTCCGAGAGGACGGAATCAGCCAGGGCAATACCGGTTGCAAACGCCGTAGAGCGTCCGTGCGTCGTGTGCACCGTGTGAACGGTGGAAAAGAGGGAATCCGCCAGGCCGATACAACCGATGTCGGTCACCAACACCACGTCGCGGGCCGGTATCTGCAGGGCGCGGAGGGCTTCGTCGAGCCTTCGGAGAATGTGCGAATGGCCGCATCCCTTGCAGAACGGGAAGACCGGGTTCGGGACGAGATAGGTCTCAGGGGCGACGTTGATCGTCGGTTCGGTCATTGGACTTCTTTCACTGTGTCGAGAATTTCTCCCGGCGTAATCATTGAACCGATCTTGTTGACTCCGCGAACCTCGGTCCCGTGGAACAGCGGGGACAGGACGGAACGGTACAAGCCGGTCAGATTCTCCTCGGCTACAATGACGGTACGAATCCCCCGGAGCGCTTTCAGAATGGCTCTCTTGGGGACGGGAAACAGAGATTTGATGCCGAGGTACGAAACGGAGGTACCTTCTGCACGGGCACGCACGACTGCCTGAAGTGCTGCGCGGCTCGTCACGCCATAACTGACAACAAGCGTCTCTGCCCCGGCCTGCACATCGGATTCAACGACCGAAAAATCGTGCTCACGCCACCGGATCTTTTCTTCCAGGTGTCTCAGCACCTGCACGGTCTCGGGGGAATTCTTCTGCAGTCGTCCCTGCTTGTCATGTGCGGAGCCGGTCACGGTGACTTTTTCAGATCCCCCAACCGGCCTGAAACCGGGAATCTCCTGGGGAACGTCGAAAGCATACGGAGCGCTTCCCGTCTTTGCCGAGGGCCTCTCCTGTGCTGTCATCGAGGGCAAAGCATGATCCTCGATGCGTTCTGACGTCATTGCAATTTCCTTGTCTGTCAAGAGGACGACCGGTATCCGATACAACTCCGCCCATGTGAAAGCCAGGATCGTCAATGAGTAGCACTCTGCGGCGGTTGCGGGACAAAGAACAGGAATCGTGTATCCGCCGGACGTGCAGTACTCTGCGAAGAGCACATCTCCTTGCGCCCCCTGGGTTGCCCCTCCGGTGCTCGGTCCCAGCCTCTGCACCAGGGCAATCACGAGCGGCGTTTCGGTCATCAAAGCGAACTGGACCGATTCGGTCATCAACGCCCAGCCTGGTCCGGACGTTGCAGTCATGGCTTTGAATCCCCGTAACGAGGCTCCTATGGCATAGGCGACGGCGGAGATCTCATCGGGCGCGCTGAGGGCGAGTCCGCCCCTCCGGGGAAGCATGTCAACCATGCCCCTGAAGATGCCTGTCGCGGGGGTGATCGGATAGCCGGCGAAAAACCTGCATCCCGCCTGGATCGCCCCCTCGGCAATCATCTGGTTTCCGTTGCGAAATCGAAGGTTCAAAGAGTAACCATGAAGGGTGACGTCTTAACAGCCGGCCGGGTCGAAGCTTGCCATGACGCCATCAAGCGTTTCGCCTCGCGCGTGCATGATGGAGAGCTGTCCGCTCAGTCGGTCGGTCACGGCCTGGTGGATCTTGACCAGGTCGTCGAGGAGCGCGTGAACCTCGGGATAATCGCACTCGGATCGGACGCCCTGATAGAAGGCAACGAGGTCCTCTTCCTGCCGAAGAGCCTTCGCGAGCATCGCACAGGTCTCGCGGCATGCATGTTCACAATGAATATCGTTGATCTTCATGACGGGTTCCTTCTGTGATCACTGGTTCTGTTCCACTGCGACCGTTGAACCGAGGGCGATGCCGATCTGCAGGGCCTTCTCGTTGAGCGGCAGAAGATGGTGGTGACGCTCGGGGAGAACCCTGGTCAGAGCCGACATGACATTGGCGACCTCGATGACAGGCTTCCTTGACAAGAAGGCACCAAGGAGAATCATATTGGCAACCTGTTTTTTCATCAGCTTGTTCGCCTCCTTGATAGCCTCAACGGAAAGGATCTCGATGTCTGTCCGCGTCGACGGGTGAAGAACGGTGGATGCCTCGTACAGCAGGAAACCGCCCGGTTTGACCGCCGGCTCGAATTTTTCCATGGACGGCTGGTTGAGAACCAGTGCCGAGTCAAAGCGCGTAACGATGGGAGAGCTTATCCGGGCAGGCGAAACTATCACGATACAATTCGCCGTTCCTCCTCGCATTTCAGGACCGTACGAAGGCATCCAGCTCACCTCCTTGCCTTCGATCATGGCCGCATAGGCGATGATCTGCCCGAGCGAGAGCACACCCTGCCCGCCGAATCCTGCAATCACGATTTCGTGGGATCCATTCATTCGTTGTTCCCTGGTGAAAGTCATCCGCAAAACTCCTTCCGTGCTGTCTTGCTTCGGACCTGCATGAGATACCGGCCCGCCTTCTTTTGATCCTTTCTCACAGTAACCTGATCTCCCGCCTTCAATCCATCCCACCGGATGAAATAATGACGATGCGGCTCCTCCGGCCCGCGGCATTCACAATCGTAGGACTCAAGGGCGGTCTTCCGGGTCACCGCGCCGTTCACGAGATCAAACGTTTCACCGGCGAGTGGAAAAAAAGCCAGCCGGTCTTTGAGGACAAAGAGATATCCTTCCTTTTCCTCTTCCCTGGAGACAATCCTGGTATAGGCATTTGCGTCCATGATCATTCCCTCGGAACTTTCAGATCTCCCGGCGGATACATCGGAAACATGTTCTTTTCCAGCCAGTCATTTGATTCCTTCGGCGTCATCTTCCATCCCGAAGGACAATTGGACACGACCTCGATGAAGCACGTCCCCTTGTTGCGCTTCTGATACTCAAAAGAATTCCGGATGGCTTTTTTCAGTTTCCTGACCGCCGTCGCGGTATGGGCGGACTGGCGGGTGACATAGTACGTTCCGGGCAATTGAGCCACGAGCTCCGTGATTTTGAGCGGAAACCCCATGACCGCTGACTCTCGTCCGAAGGGCGTCGTTGACGTCACCATGCCGAGGAGGGTCGTCGGCGCCATCTGGCCTCCCGTCATTCCGTAAATCGCATTGTTGATGAAGACCACGAGGATATTCTCGCCGCGGTTGGCTGTATGGATGGTCTCGGCGGTGCCTATGGCGGCGAGGTCGCCGTCACCCTGATAGGAGAACACAAACCTGTCGGGCAGAATCCGTTTGATGCCCGTCGCCACGGCGGATGCCCGTCCGTGAGCGGCCTCCTGCATATCGACATCCATATAATTGTAGGCGAATACGGAACAGCCGACGGGTGCAACCCCTACGGTTTTTTCCTGAATTCCCATCTCCTGGACGACTTCCATGAGGAGACGGTGGACGACGCCGTGTCCGCACCCGGGACAATAGTGCATAGGTGTATCGGTCAGCGTTCGGGGGCGTTCATAGACAAGCTCCATTCCGTCAACGCTCGTTGCAACGTGTTCCATGTCAGTTCCTTTCTGCTTCTGCCACCACCCCCTGTGCCATGGCTTCGATCTGATTCAGGACTTCTTCCGGCGACGGGATCATTCCGCCCATCCGTCCGAAAAACCGCACCGGGCGCCGGCCGTTGACCGCCAACCTCACATCCTCCACCATTTGTCCTGCATTCATTTCCACTGTCAGGATCCCCTCGACGGTCTCCGCCCGTTCTGCGAGCGCTGACGAAGGGAACGGGTAGAGCGTCACAGGCCGCAGCAATCCTGCTTTGATGCCCTTGTTCCGTGCAAGCTCAAGAGCCTTCTGGGAGATGCGGGCGGAAAGCCCGTACGCGACCAGCAGGATCTCCGCGTCATCTGTCTCAAGGGCTTCGTACCGGGCTTCGCGTTGAAGGCGTGCATACTTCTCCTGGAGGGCCACATTGACCTGTTCCATTTTTTCCGGCTGGATGAACAGGGACGTGATGATGTTGCGTTCCCGGTTTGGCGGCTTGCCGGTCGTTGCCCATGGTCGGGGGACGTTTGCGAGCGAGCCCTGTTTCGGAAGGACCACTTTTTCCATCATCTGTCCCAGTGCCCCGTCGGCCAAGATCATTGCGGGATTCCGATACGTCTCCGCAAGGCGGAACGCCTCGAAGACCATGTCGGCCATTTCCTGAACAGTCGAGGGGGCGAGAACAATCAGATGATAATCGCCGTGTCCGCCTCCCTTTGTTGCCTGGAAATAGTCACCCTGGGCGGGTTGAATCGTTCCGAGACCCGGCCCGCCGCGGTTTACATTAACCACGAGGCAGGGCAGTTGCGCCGAGGCCATGTACGAAAGACCCTCCTGCATCAGGCTGATTCCCGGGCTTGAGGACGAGGTCATCACGCGGGCACCCGCGCCGGATGCCCCGAAGACCATGTTGATCGCGGCAAGCTCGCTTTCCGCCTGAAGAACGATGCATCCTCGCCCGGCTCCCTCAGCGGCGAGATATTCCAGCACCTCTGATTGCGGGGTGATGGGATAACCGAAGTACGCCTGGAGCCCTGCACGGAGCGCGGCTTCGGCAAGCGCTTCATTCCCCTTCATAAGTCTCGGTTCGCTGTCGTGGACAATCATGATTCCACTCCGACCTTGTTTTTTGCCGCCGCCTTCCTGGTTCGGTACACGGTGATGGCGCCCTCCGGACACACGAGGGCGCAGTTGATACAACCGGTACAGTTGTCTTGCACCAGATGAACGACTCGGTACCCCAGATTGTTCATCCGGTCCGACAGGCCGAGGCTCTCCTGCGGGCAGGCCGTGATGCAGAGTTCACAGCCCTTGCAGATCGCCTCCGCGACAACGATGGTTCCTCGTACCATGCGGTTTCCTTCCTTTCGTTGCAGGCCGGGGTGTTCCGGCCACAGGATTAGTTGTGGTGGATCTTCAGCGATCCTTCGGTGACCGGGATCTTCCCGGCGTTCCCTTCCGTTTGTTGTTGCGCCTCGACCACGGCCATTGCCGCCATGTTGACGATGTCGTTCACGTCGACGCCTGGTGCCAGCAGGTACACAGGCTTTCGGATCCCCAGGAGAATCGGTCCAATCGCCGTTGCGCCGCCGAGCTTTCCAAGCAGTTTATAGGCGATGTTGGCCGACGTGAGATCGGGGCAGATCAGGACATTTGCGGCCTTTGTCAGCGAGCTGAACGGGAAGTACTCTTCCATGATTGAGGGATCTGTGGCCGTATCTGCCATCATCTCGCCGTCCACCATCAACGTCGGGTCCATTTGTTTGACAAGATCCGTCGCCATCCTCACTTTTTCCGTGTACGGATGGCGGGTACTGCCGAAGTTGCTGAACGACAGCATGGCCACCGCGGGTTCGATATCCAACTGCCGCACCTTACGCGCCGCCAGCAGGGCAATTTCGGCCAGTTGCTCGGCCGTGGGATCGATGTTCACCGTCGCATCGGCAATGAACACGGTCTGGTTCTTGAACACCATCATGTACAGACCAGCGATTGTGCTGACCTTGTCCTTTCTTCCAATGATCTGCAGGGCAGGGCGCACCGTGTTCGGATAGTGCTGGGTCAACCCGGAGATCAGCCCATCCGCATCCCCTTCCCGCACCATCATCATGCCGAACACGTTGTGGGTCTTCATGTCGCGTTCCGCATCGTAGCGCGTTCGCCCCTTGCGTTGCCGGAGGTCGTAATATGCGGTGACATACGCGTCGTGTTGTGGAGACTTGGAGGGATTGATCACCTCGGCGCCTTCCAGATCGAGCCCCAGATCCTTGATGCGTTGCGCGATCAGGGTCCGGCTTCCGAGCAGGATCGGCTTTGCAATATTTTCCTCGAGCACAATGCTCGCCGCCCGCAGAATCTTCTCTTCCTCGCCCTCGGGGAACACGATGCGCTTCGGTGCCTGCTGGGCGCGATGGATGAAGAATCTCATGACTTCGCGGGATTTGCCAAGCCGTGCTTCAAGAGCATCACGATATGCCCCAAAATCCTTGATGGGAACGCGCGCAACACCCGAATCCATGGCGGCCTTTGCGACGGCCGTGGCTTCCCACCATAAGACGCGGGGATCAAAGGGTTTTGGGATGATGTAGTCCTTTCCGAATTCAATCCGTTTACGCCCATAGGCTCTGATCACAGAATCCGGCACATCCTCTTTGGCGAGATCGGCAAGCGCCATGGTGGCAGCAACCTTCATGTCGTCGTTGATCGCCGAAGCCCGGACATCGAGGGCTCCGCGGAAGATGAACGGGAATCCGAGGACATTGTTGACCTGATTGGGATAATCCGACCGGCCTGTGGCCATGATGATGTCATCGCGGGCCGCCGTGGCTTCTTCGTAGGTGATCTCGGGGTCGGGATTCGCCATGGCCATCACGATCGGCCGGTCAGCCATGGATCGTATCATCTCGCGGCTCACGATGTCTTTTGCCGAAACCCCGCAGAACACATCGGCCCCCTTCATGGCATCAGCCAGCGTCCTGGCTTCGGTCTCGATCGCGAAGTACTCCTTGTAGGGATTCATTCCCTCGGTCCGGCCCCGATACACGACTCCCTTGGTATCCACAAGGATCATATTCTCGCGTTTCACCCCGAGCCGTTCATAATGGCGCGCACACGCAATGCCAGCCGCGCCGGCTCCGCTGAAAACCACCGTGACTTCGCCGATCTTCTTGCCCTGAATCTCGAGGGCATTCAGAAGCGCCGCTCCGCTGATGATCGCCGTTCCGTGCTGATCGTCATGGAACACCGGGATGTTCATGACCTTCTTCAGCTCTTCCTCGATGAGGAAGCATTCCGGAGCCTTGATATCCTCCAGATTGATTCCGCCGAACGTCGGTTCGAGGAGACGTACCGCGTTGATGATTTCCCGGGGATCGTGTGTGTTGAGTTCGATATCGAATACATCAATATCGGCAAACCTCTTGAAGAGGACCCCCTTCCCTTCCATCACAGGTTTTCCGGCCAGGGCGCCGATGTCTCCCAGGCCAAGGACGGCGGTACCGTTGGAAACCACGGCAACAAGGTTGCCTTTGGCGGTATAGAGGTACGCGTCATCGGGACGTTCATGGATCTCCCGGCATGGCTCGGCAACGCCGGGCGTATAGGCAAGCGAAAGATCCCGCTGGGTCTGACAGGGCTTTGACGGAACAACCTCGACTTTCCCCCGTCTTCCCTGAGCGTGATAATCGAGCGCATCTTGTTTGCGTATCATGGCTATCTTCCTTCTCTCAACGTCGCGGAACTTTCCTTCGTATGGCCAATCCGCGACAGGTCGGACATACTTCACTCAGGGGTCGATGACGCAATTGTCCGGCCGTCAGCGGCCGCCCGCACACAACGCATACCGGCATGTGGTCGTTCTGCGCCAAACGAAATCGTTCGCGGATTGCGCGAAACTCTGTACCCGCATGAATCTTGTCCAGACATTCCCTCCCGGGGTTTCCCATACAGGGCTTCACGATCCGATCACAGATGCTGCAGACAAATTCCTCGCCTTCCGAGTCACTGCACAGAAACGACGATGACTCCATCGCCGTCAATATTGACCGCCACTGTGTTGTCAGGATGTGTTTGTGAGACCTCATCGTTCTTCCGAAAGCTCGGCGAGGCACGCTCTGGCCTGCACACCCGGTCCAGCGGGGGCGCGGAACGGAATCCACGAGGACCAGATTGGGCCGAGAGCATGGAGCGTTATGCCGAATTCACGCGTCGCAGCCGCGGGATTCCCGACACAGGCCTGCGTCATGAAATCCACGAGCGGGCGGGTCAGGCCGGGAATGACACGCGAAAGAAACGCGGCGAGCCGGACCGGCAAGTGCCTCATCGGTACATCGGGATTCCTGTTGAGCAGCATCACAAGCTCGTTGATGGTCATGCGATCCGGCCCGCAGAGCTCATATACTCCCGGCCTCCCGTTTTCGAGGGCACGGACAAGAACTTCGGCCACATCCTCCCGAAACACAGGGGCGACAATGTTAAGACCGTTGCCAAGGATCTTCACGGGCTCTCCCTCGGCTGACAGCATTGCCTGTGCCGTCGGCCCCGGATCCTCCGGCGGTCCTATGATATGCGTGGAACGGATGACCACGGTGGGAATTCTGGTTTCCTGCAGGATCCGTTCTGCCTGGGCTTTTGTCCGGAGATACTCGTTTTCCGATGTTTCATCTGCATTCACCGTGCTCAGGAGGACAATCCGTTTGACGTTGGATCCTCGCACTGCCGATGCAACGGCCGCCGCCGTCGCCACGTTGGAGCCATAGTACGTATCGGAAGCCTTCGGCAGAAGCGTTCCTGCGAGATGGATGACGGCATCCGCGCTTTCGATGACACGCACGGCCCGCGGGCCGTCGGGCAGGGAAACCACGGTTTTAACCGGACAGTCCGTCCATGGCCGTCTCACCAAAGCCGTAACGTCCGACTTCGCACCGAGAAGCCGTTTCAGCACCGCCCGGCCCACCTGGCCATTGGCCCCGGTGATCACAACCTTCGGCGACATGCTCTTCTCCGGTCTTGTCGATTGTCCATCTAATGCACGCTTCCGCGGATCCGCAGGGAGAGTTCCCTCGCCTTCAGTTCCTCCACCGCCTGTGCGATAACGGGGAGGAACTTCATAAACCAGTCCAGGTCCTCGCCCGGAATCTGCTCTGCCAGGGAGGTTTCGCCTCTTCTGGATTCCATTTCGGAGAGGAACTGCTGAAAGTACGCCACGAGCGACGGGCTTTTTCCGGTCAGGACAGCGTCGAGGGCTTGCGGCAAGAACCTGTTGAGGGGACAGTCTTTCCACTCGCCACATCCGCACACGCCCATGCCGGACGGGTACAGGCATTCCGTGCACACCGCCGTCCGAACAGCCTCCTCCATATCTGACATGCGCTTCATTGGGGCTCTCCTTTTTTGGTTGTTCCCGGCTGGACGCCGTTCTGCGGTTTCCTGTTGGCCGCAAGAGTCTCGTACATCCTCCAGCGTTCCTCCACATCCCGCTGTTCAAGTTCTGCAAGCTTGCGCGCACGATCGGGATCCAGCTTTTGGAGAATCTTGAAGCGATCCTCCCGCGCCGTGAACTCGCTGACCGGCACTTTGGGCACCTTGGAGTCCAGCGTCAACGGACTCTTGCCGTCCGCCTGAAGCATGGGATTGTAGCGGAAGAGCGGCCAGTAACCCGTATCCACAGCAAGTTTTTGATTGGTCACGCCCTGGCTCATGTCCAGTCCGTGCGCGATGCAATGTGCGTAGGCAATGATCAGCGACGGCCCGTTGTACTTCTCCGCCTCCATGAATGCCCGCACCGTCTGCGCGTCATTGGCTCCCATGGCGACACGCGCCACATACACGTTTCCGTACGACATGGCCATCAGGGCGAGGTCCTTCTTCGCCGTGGGCTTGCCGCCCGCGGCGAATTTGGCAACGGCCGATCGTGGAGTGGCCTTCGACATCTGCCCGCCCGTGTTTGAATACACTTCAGTGTCCAGAACCAGAATGTTGACGTTCCTGCCTGATGCCAGCACGTGATCCAGTCCCCCAAAGCCGATGTCGTAGGCCCACCCATCGCCTCCGATGATCCAGATACTGCGGGCGACAAGGGTATCGGCCACTTCCAGAAGATTCCTCGCGTCCGGGGTATCGATGGCGCGCAAGCGCTCCTTCAGCATGGTCACCCGTTCCCTCTGCTCGTAAATCCCCGCCTCGTCGGATTGATCCGCCTTCACAATGGCATCCGCAAGGTCTTCTCCGATCAGACCGGCCATCCGAGAGAGCAGTTCGCGGGCATACTCATTCAGCTTGTCGGTCGTCGCCCTCATCCCGAGGCCAAACTCCGCATTGTCCTCGAAGAGCGAATTGGACCAGGCCGGACCTCTTCCGTCACGGTTCTTTGCATAAGGCGTGGTGGGAAGATTGCCGCCGTAAATGGAGGAGCATCCGGTGGCGTTGGCAATGAGCAACCTGTCGCCGAAGAGCTGGGTTACAAGCTTCACGTAAGGGGTTTCGCCACAGCCACTGCACGCTCCGGAGAATTCAAAGAGGGGCTCAAAGAACTGTGATCCCTTCACGGTATCGGCCTTGATCATCCGCCTGTCGATCTCGGGCAGGCTCAGGAAGAATCTGAAGTTCTCCCGTTCCTGTTCCCGCAAGGGGGGCTGGGGCTTCATGTTCAGCGCCTTGACCGCCGGATCCGTCTTGCTGCGGGCGGGACAGATTTCGACGCACAGCTCGCATCCGGTGCAATCTTCCGGCGCCACCTGCACTGTGTACTTGGCCTCTCCGAATTCCTTTCCCTTGTAGTCCATGGACTTGAACGCCGTGGGCGCTTTTTCCAGCAACGCGGGATCGTAGGCCTTGACGCGAATCGCTGCGTGCGGGCAAATGATCGCGCACTTGTTGCATTGGATGCAGAGGTCACTTTCCCACACCGGAATCTCCAGTGCAATGTTGCGCTTTTCCCATTTTGCCGTACCCGTGGGAAATGTTCCGTCGACGGGGAGCGATCCCACCGGCAGATCGTCTCCACGCCCGGCGATCATGGCCGCTGTCACTTTCCGCACAAACTCGTCCGCCTCATCCGGCACCGGCGGCGGAAGCTCGATCGTACTCGTTGCGCGCGCGGGGATGCGGACCTCATGCAGGTTTTCCAATGCCGCGTCCACGGCGCTGTAATTCTGCTGAAGGACGCGCTCGCCTTTCTTTCCGTAGGTCTTCCTGATGGCCTCTTTGATCTTTGCAATCGCCTCGTCACGGGGGAGAACACGGGCAAGGGCAAAGAAGCATGTCTGCATGATCGTGTTGATTCGCCCTCCCATCCCCGTCTGCCGGGCAACTTTGTATGCGTCGATCACATGGAGGTTGATATTCTTTTCGATGATCTCTTCCTGGATCGGCTTCGGAAGATGATCCCACACCTCCGAGGGACCGAAGGGACTGTTCAGGAGGAATGTCGCACCGGGCGCTGCGACCTGCAGCACGTCAAATTTCTCCAGCATGAACCACTGGTGACATCCGACAAAGTTGGCGCTGGTCACCAGGTACGTGGATCTGATCGGCCGCGGCCCGAACCGCAGATGCGAGGTGGTTGTCGTGCCGGACTTCTTCGAATCGTACACGAAGTATCCCTGAGCATACTTGTCGGTCCCCTCTCCGATGATCTTGATCGAGTTCTTGTTGGCGCTTACCGTGCCGTCGGAACCGAGTCCGTAGAACACCGCCCGCACAACGTCGGAGGGCTCGATGGTGAAGGCCGGATCGAACGACAGGCTTGTCATCGTCACGTCGTCATCGATACCGACCGTAAAGTGGTTCTTTGGAAATTTCTTCCTGAGCTCATCGAACACGGCCTTGACCATCGCAGGCGTGAATTCCTTGGACGAAAGGCCGTAACGGCCGCCGACGACCCGGGGAAACGCTTCAAACGGCATCGTTCCTTCCATGGCGGCCTCACCAAGAGCAGTAAGTACGTCGGTGTAGAGCGGCTCACCCGCCGCGCCGGGTTCCTTGGTCCGATCAAGCACGGCAATGGACCGTACCGTGCGCGGAAGGGCTTTCAGAAACCGTTCGACTGAGAAAGGACGGAAGAGCCTCACTTTGAGCAAGCCAACGCGCTCACCCAACGACTGGAGGTACTCCACCGTTTCCTGCGCGGTTTCAGCCCCTGATCCCATCATGATGATCACACGATCGGCTTCGGGATCGCCCACGTAGTCAAACAAGGAGTACCGGCGGCCCGTGATTTCCGCAAACCGGTCCATGACGCTCTGCACAATCGCGGGGCAGGCGGCATAATACGGGTTTACTGCCTCCCGCATTTGAAAGAAGACGTCCGGATTCTGTGCCGTTCCCCGAAGGACGGGCCGTTCCGGCGTGAGGGCCCGGCGCCGGTGTTCGCGGACAAGCTCTTCGTCAATCATGGCCCTGAGATCGTCATCGTCCAGGGGGAGGATCTTTGTGACTTCATGCGACGTCCTGAAGCCATCAAAGAAGTGCACGAACGGAACGCGTGCTTCAAGGGTCGCAGCGTGGGCAATGAGCGCAAGGTCCATCACCTCCTGAACGGAGTTCGACGAGAGCATCCCCCAACCCGTGGATCGGACGGCCATCACGTCGCTGTGATCGCCGAAAATTGACAGAGCATGCGTCGCAACCGTTCGGGCTGCAATGTGAAAAACCGTGGGGGTCAGCTCACCGGCAATCTTGAACATGTTGGGGATCATGAGCAGAAGACCCTGGGATGCCGTGAAGGTTGTTGACAGCGCGCCAGCCTGCAAGGCTCCATGGACGGCCCCGGCCGCGCCGGCCTCGCTCTGCATCTCGATGACCGTCGGCACCGTGCCCCAGATGTTTGTTCTTCCCTGGGATGACCATTCATCGGCCCACTCACCCATGTTGGAAGACGGCGTTATGGGATAGATCGCAATAACCTCGCTCAATCTGTGGGCGATTGAGGCGGCAGCTTCATTGCCGTCAATGGTCACCGTCTCCCGTTTCTCTTTCATTTCCTTTTCAAGAAGCTCTTCCGGCATTTCCTGGGACTTCTTCATGATCCTTCCTTTTCAGAGACCCCGCGTGAATTCAATCGTTATTGCGCGTTCGAAAACGTCCCCATGTGCACTTCGTCAATGACATCCAGCACAAGGAGGTAGTACCGATCCAGGGCGCACTCCAGCGTCCTGCGCAGAACACAGGAGCCGTCACCAAGCTGATGGACACAACGGGAGCAGATACCGGCTCTCAGGGCATTCACAGAATCCTCATAGGACCCCCCTTTGGTTTCCTGCGCGATCCGGACAATGTCAGGCAGTGATTCCTTGAGCGCACATGTGAGGGTCGAAGGCAGTCTGCAGTTTCCCCTGCCGTCTCCATCGATACACTTCCGGCAAACCTTCGCCTGAATGAGACTCCAGTACTGTTCCATGGCTGTCCTCCTTTGCATTCTCGTCATCTGACGCAATTACCGTTCCACTAAAGAGCGGCTCCCTTCACCTTCTCTTTTCTTGATGGAATCACTTGTTTCGCCCTGACGTATATTGAAATCGGGAATAGACCTTCCCCTTTTTGCAAAAGAGGAATCGCCGCGTTCACCACACTTCATTTCAGGATTCATTCCTGATTTTGGGAAAGATTGATCGATTTTCTCATTTCTGCGAAACTTCTTGCGTATATTCTTATGCCATGGCCATCCTGCGGCCACTTTCTTAAATCTGAAAGGCCTGGCACATTGATTGCGGGATTATTCCACTATGACGGTACCGATTTCAAGATACGGGCGGGTTTTCGACCTCTTGCCTGAAATGATTTTCATCCTTCGGGATGGAGTCATCGTCGATCACAATCCTGCGGCAACCGATCGAACCGGATACAGGCCGGACGTGCTGAATGGACTGAGGGCGGAACGACTTGCTGCTGAATCGTACCGCGAGGAGTTTGCAAGCCTCCTTGCATCACAGACGCAGGAGCGGAGGTGCGAGATGATGTTCCAAAAGGCAGACGGCTCGCCTTTTGATGCGGACATCACGATCCGGTCTCTCGCCACTCCGGAGGGAGTACTCAAGATCCTGTTCGTTAACGACATTACGGAACAGAAGAAGAAGGAACTGGATCTCCTCAGGTTCTCCAACGTCATTCACCACACGATCAATCCGATTCAGATCACCGATGCCACGGGGGTCATGGTGTATGTGAACCCGGCTTTTGAACGTGCGAGCGGATACAAGGCCGAAGAGCTCATTGGCCGGAATCCGAACATATTGAGCAGCGGGAAGCATACGAAGGAGTTCTGGCGGAAGGTGTGGAGTGAAATCCTTGAGGGGCGGATGTGGGTGGGAGAGGTTGAAAACCGGAAAAAGGACGGGTCGTTGCTCCAGGTGGAGCTGGTCATCTCCCCCATCATCGACCCCCAGGGAAAGGTTGTCGGCTTCATGGGAGCTCACCGTGACATCACCCATCAGAAAGAGCTTGAACGCCAGCTCGTCCGCTCCCAGAAAATGGAGAGCATCGGGACGCTTGCGGCGGGCATCGCGCATGAAGTGGGAAATCCCCTGACGTCGATCTCGTCCCTCGTCCAGGTGATTCTCCGAACAACGCAGGACGAATTCGCCAAGGAAAAGCTCGAGTTGATCAAAAATCAAATCAATCGCATCACGCGGATCATCAGGGATCTGGTGGATTTCTCACGTCCGTCGAGCTATGTCGTAAAGCCGACCGAGATCAACGAGGTTCTGCGGGATGCCTTGAACATCGTCCAGTATGGTAAGAAGGTCAAGCACATTCATTTCGACGTTCAGCTCAATCCCAGCCTCCCCAGGCTCAATATCGTTCCCGATCAGCTGGTCCAGGTGTTTATCAATATCCTCATGAACGCGGTTGATGCTCTTGACGGAATTCCCGGCACGATCCGGCTCACCACAGAGCTGGTGGGAGACAACGTGCGCGTGGTGGTCGCTGACAGCGGCCGCGGGATCGACCCCGCCGATCTCGAAAAGGTCTTCGAGCCTTTCTTTTCCACCAAGGAAGTCGGGAAGGGAACGGGGCTCGGACTATGGGTCAGTTACGGTATCGTGAAGAATTTTGGCGGGGAAATTACGGTGGAGAGCGCTCCCGGCAAGGGCAGCAAGTTTTTCATCACACTTCCTACATCCTACCAAAGGTGAAGAAATGGCTGTTCGAATCCTGATTGTTGACGATGAACAAATCATCCGCGAATCGCTTCTGTTCGTTCTGCGCAAGGAGGGATACGAGGTTGAAGAAGCCGCGAACGGAAGAGATGCGCTGAAAAAGCACGAACAGAAGGCCTTCGACATCATCATCACGGACATTGAAATGCCCGAGCTCAGGGGAATCGAGCTCCTGGAGCGCGTGACCCAAAGGTCGCCGCAGACCTTCGTCATGATCATCACGGCCTTCGCCTCAATTGAAACAGCCATTCAAGCTCTGCGCAAGGGAGCCTACGACTACATCCTCAAACCCGTCGAATTCGATGATCTCCTCCACCGCGTCCGCAAGCTTGTCGAGCACCGGGAACTTGCCACGGAAAACATCCTCCTGCGCAAGGAACTGAGCAGGACGTACGACTTCGACCAGATCATCGGCCAGAGCCAGAGCATGAAGCATGTCTTTGAAACCATCAAACGGATCTCCCAGAGCGATGGCACCGTGCTGATCACCGGCAAGAGCGGCACAGGAAAAGAGCTGGTGGCCCGCGCCATCCATTACAACGGGCCGCGCAAGCAGAGGAGATTCGTCGCCGTGAACTGCGGGGCCATTGTGGACACGCTGTTCGAAAGCGAGCTCTTTGGGCACAAGAAGGGATCCTTCACCGGTGCCACCGCCGACAAGGACGGTCTGTTCAAGGTGGCCGATGGAGGAACGATCTTTCTGGATGAGGTCGGGGAAATCCCCCAGCATCTCCAGGTGAAGCTTCTGCGCGCCATCGAGCAGAAGGAAATCACGCCGGTCGGGCGAACGGAGCCCATCACTATGGATGTGCGAATCATCGCCGCAACCAACAAGGACCTGCGCGTCGAAGTGGAAAAGGGCAGGTTCCGCGAGGACTTGTTCTACAGACTGAATGTCGTTGAAATCCATCTTCCGTCCCTCACGGAGCGGCCAGAGGATATCCCCCTGCTGGCAAACCACTTCCTCAGCCTGTACCGTAATCAAATGAGCAAGCCGGTCAAGGGGTTCAGCAATGAGGCGATGAGCGCACTGATCAACTACCGCTGGAAAGGGGAGGTTCGGGAGCTCGAAAATGTGGTCGAGCGGTCGGTTATTTTCTGCGATGGCGATTTCGTCGAGCTCAGGCACCTGCCGGAATATTTCCGCTCCCCGGGAGGCGGCGGATCCCCCTCGCCTCAGTCGCCCGGAGAATCGCTCAAAGAAGCCATCAGGCAATTCGAGCGTCACTATATTCAACAAGCCCTCTCAAACCACGGCCACAACAAGGAAGAAACGGCAAGAGCCCTCGGAATCAGCCTCTCTTCCCTGTACCGGAAATTCGACGAACTCTCCATTCCACTTTCCAAGGACTAGTCACCCCGCTCATTCCGGCTGGGCAATTCCGAGTTCTGGGAATCACGTCGCAGAATTTGCATTCGCGACCAGCGCAGTCTCCCCTCTTTTGCCTTTTCTACCGATTTCGCCGGCTATTTCGCTGCCTGTGAACCCTTTCTGCCATGGCACAAAACTTGCCCCTGGGTGGGTAGAACCATGAAACAGGCGTCGGAACATACGGAACAGTCATCGGATCAGCCCGGGCCCCTTCTGGTTTTCAGCCCGGATCCCGACGTGGCGCGAAGCCTGACGATGCTTCTGGAGGACCATTATGCGGTCGAATCCGAAACGGAGCTCTCGAATCTGGAGGAACACGCCAACAGGCTTAATCCGCCGATTCTGCTTGTGGATCTCCACCCCTTTGCACCCGAGATTCGCAAGACCATCGAGATCCTGCGCCGAAGACAGGGGAGATGCCCCGTGATCATGTTTCATGTGTACAGAAATGCAAGACCGGAGATCGAGCAAGCCATCCGAAAGGTATCCGACATCGTGCTTTACAAGCCCATCAACACGGATTTGCTTGCCGAACTCATTTCGGTTCTCATGGCGGTGTACGAAACGAAGTCGATCGGCATCGCTCATCAGAAAGATCCCCAACATGTCTAAGGAGGGACTGACCAGGCAACCTGCAGCAGGCAACAACCGTGTGTTCGGGTTCTGGTCCCGGATGTGGACCATGCATTCCGCCGACAGAGCCCGACGGAGATGAAGACATGATTCTCGATCGGACACGATATACTTTTCTGAGCAGAATGAGGCGACCTGAAGGCATTGCCCCGCGGGTCCGTCAGAGCGATCGCATCCGCCTGGGAGCGCCGCCAAAAGTTGTTTTCGAAGGATCGCTCAGCGCGGCCCTGCTGCTGGTGATCGGGGTTTTCCTGTTCTTCCCCGACATCAAGTCAACGAAAAGGATCTCTGTTGGAACTCAGGAAGTCGTGACAATCGAAGAGGTCGAACACACGCGTCAGGAGCACAGAGCCCCGCCGCCTCCCCGGCCGCCGATTCCCGTAGAAGCGCCGGGTGACGCGGATGTTGAGGATGTCGAGATCGCAAGCACAGAACTCATGCCGACCGAAGAAGTCGCCCCGCCTCCACCTGCGTCGGCGGATGAAGACGAACAGTACTTTGTGGTAGTGGAAGAGATGCCGAGGATCGTGGGCGGCGTTGAAGCTCTCGCACGGGTTCTCCAATACCCCGAACTCGCGATCCGCGCAGGCGTTCAGGGACGTGTCTACGTTCTGGCTTATGTCGATGAGACCGGACGTGTCACCAAGACCGAGCTCATCAAGGGAATCGGAGCCGGTTGTGACGAAGCAGCCATGGAGGCGGTCAAGAAAGTCACGTTCATTCCCGGCCGTCAGCGGGGGCTTCCGGTCAAGGTCAAAGTCTCCGTGCCGGTCGTCTTCAGGCTGACGACCTCATAGGCGAACATCGAGCCTGATCACTGGAAGAACAGTGTCATGATTCAAATTCGGAACATTCTCTGCCCAACGGACTATTCGCGCTGTTCCGACGAAGCGCTCGTGCGAGCCCTCTGGCTGGCCGAGCGGTACGGTGCCGCACTGCACATTCTCCACGTCCTCCTCCCCCTCGAAAGCGATCCGCACAGCGTGAAACATTACCTTCCTGAGTTCGATCTTGTTCAGAAGCAGATCGATCAGCTACCCGGCATGACGCAAGAGGGGAAGCCCCTGAAACAGTACGCTGACGTGAAGATCACGACCGAGACCGTGAGGGGGATTTCCGCCGCTTCGGCAATCCTCGAATACAGCGCCGATCATGACATTGACGTGATCGTCATGGGAACACACGGCAGGAAAGGGATTAACAGGCTGATGATGGGGAGCGTGGCTGAAGACGTCGTTCGAATGGCCCCCTGTTCCGTCATGACCATCCGGGAGCCCGCGCGGAAAACTGCGCCGGCGCATATCCTCGTTCCAGTAGACTTTTCAGATCACTCCGTTGAAGCCCTGTCGGTGGCGCGGTCGCTGGCGGTCGACCTGGACGCAACGATCCGGGTCCTGCACGTGATCGAAGAGGTCATCCACCCCTCCTTCTACGTCACGGGGCAGACATCGCTCTCAGCCTGGTTCCCGGAGCTGGAGGCCACGGCATTGCGCGAGATGCGGCGCCTGACCGCCCGCGCCGAGGGTTCCGACGTTCCGATCGAATATCATATCAAGGAAGGCCGTGCCTCCATGGAAATCGTTTCGTTTGCCAAGAGGCAGGACATTCAGCTGATCGTCATGGCCAGCCATGGTCTTTCCGGCGTGGAGCATCTGCTCCTGGGAAGCGTCACCGAGCGCGTGATCCGACTGGCTCCATGCCCGGTGCTGACACTGAAATCCTTCGGAAAACGGCTCCTCCACAACGAGGAACATCGGGGTGTGGAGTCCGAATAGGTGGAGAGAGAGAGAGAGAGAGGGGGAGTCATCCCAGGGGGATATTTCCTGGTTGAAAATTCATTGCGGGAGCGGTATACTATCCACTCAGCCCCAGGCGCCTTTCTGCAATCGTACGACATGACAAACTCATCCTCATGATCCTGCACACTCCCTTGCGCCGAGCAGCCGTCCACCTTGCCTTCTCTGCGCTCCTGACCGCCGTCGCCAGCATCCCCTTGATCAGTCAGACACGGGAAGAGTGTCTCATGTGCCATGGTGATCCGGGCTTGACGATGGAGAAAGGTGGAAAAGAGGTTTCGCTGTTTGTGGATGAGAAGCCCCTCGCCGCATCACCTCATGCCAGCCTCCTCTGCGTGGCGTGTCACACGGGATTCGATCCGGAGAACATTCCACACAAGGACCCGATGACTCCCGTGAATTGCAGGACCTGCCACAGCGATGCGCCGAGGAAGCACGCCTTTCATCCGCAAATGGCGCGCGCAAGTGGCATGGATGGGTCCAAAGATGTCTCATGCAAAGCCTGCCATGGAACGCACGATGTTGTCTCTCCAAAGCTTCCTTCTTCCCGATTTCATCCGTCCAGAGTTTCGGAGACGTGCAAGACCTGCCACGAAGAGACTCACCGTTCATACACCCAGTCAGCACATGGCGAGGCTTCGCGGCAGGGAGTCACCGGAAGTCCGACTTGTCTGACCTGCCATCGTAATGACATCACCCCCGAACCCGACAGGAACAAACAGAAACTGAAGGTGGCGCAGGAGCGTATGTGTCTTTCCTGCCATCTTGATGACCCGAATGTCAGAGCGCGGACGTCGCCTTCCGCCGGCTTCATCGCGGCCTATGAGAACAGCGTTCATGGCAAGGCCTTGCTGGGGGGAAACGGCGAAGCGGCAAACTGCGTGGATTGCCATGGAAGTCACGAAGTGGCCAAGGGAACCGATCCCCGCGCACGCGTGCACCGTCAGCGGATCTCTTCCACGTGCGGGACGTGCCACGCAGATATTGCAGAGGAATTCAACGCGGGTGTCCACGGGCACGCTGTTCAGCGAGGCATCAAAGACGCTCCCGTCTGCACGGATTGCCACGGAGAGCATAATATCCTCTCCCCGTCCGATCCGCGCTCACCGGTGGCTCCCCTCAACGTCTCCGGCCGAGTCTGCTCGCCATGCCACAGCTCGGTTGCCCTCAGCGAGAAGTACGGCATCGCCACCAACCGTTTTCAGACGTTTTCCGACAGTTACCACGGGCTTGCCGTCCGCGCGGGATCGGTCGAGGCGGCAAACTGCGCCAGTTGCCACGGCGCCCACAGGATCCTTCCTTCCAGCGACCCCGCTTCCTCGGTTCACAAGGATAATCTCGCGAAGACATGCGGCGGGTGTCACCCGGGAGCGAATGAGCGCTTCGCAATCGGGAATGTTCATGTGTCCATGGCGCGGGAGGAAGAACCCCTTCTGTACTGGATTGCGACCGCGTACATCATCCTGATCGTCTCGATCGTGGGCGGGATGGCCGTGCACAATGCAGCGGACTTCATCAAGAAAAGCAGGAGGAGATTACAAGTCCGCAGAGGCGAAATCCCTGAGCATGCCGGACGGGGCTTGTACCTCCGCATGACTCTGAGCGAGCGACTCCAGCACGGCAGTTTGCTTGTGAGCTTCATCCTGCTTGTCATCACCGGATTCATGCTGCGCTATCCCGATGCATGGTGGGTCGTTTGGATTCGCAATCTCAGCGATAGCATCTTCGATCTCCGCGGCCTTGTTCACCGAATCGCCGCCGTCGTCATGGTGGGGGCGAGCCTCTTCCACATCGGCTATCTCGCCTTCACCGAGCGGGGAAAGGCCCTGCTGAAAGACCTGCTTCCGCGTGTTCAGGATGTACGCGACGCCATCGCCGTGCTGAAGTACAATTTTGGACTCTCCACCGTCAAACCGCGCTTTGGACGATTCAGCTACATCGAGAAGAGTGAATACTGGGCGCTCGTCTGGGGCACGATAGTCATGGCTGTAACCGGCGTTATCATGTGGTTCGATAACACATTCATGGGCCTATTGACCAAGCTGGGGTGGGACGTCGCGCGAACAATCCATTTTTACGAAGCCTGGCTCGCCACCCTCTCCATCATCGTCTGGCATTTTTACTATGTGATTTTCAATCCGGATATCTATCCCATGAACATGGCATGGCTCACGGGAAACCTGACGGAAAGCGAAATGGCGGAGGAACATCCGCTTGAATTGGAAAAGCTGAAAAAGGAAGGAATGGAAGAAGTAAAAACAAAGGACCAGTAGAGACGTCCGGACGGACGTCTCCTATGCACCAGGACGTCCGGACGAACGTCCGAAATAGAAGCTTTGAATCAATCAGCGAGGAACATCATGAAGGGCAACGACAAAGTCATCAGCACGCTGAACGAACTGCTGGCAGACGAACTGACGGCCATCAGTCAGTACATGGTCCACTCGGAGATGTGCGCTTCGTGGGGTTATGGAAAACTACACGAGGCAATCGAGAAACAGGCAAAGGACGAGATGCACCACGCCGAATGGCTGATCCAACGCATCCTGTTTCTGGAAGGGACGCCGATTGTCTCAAAGCTTCGCCCGATGAAAATCGGCTCCTCCGTGCAGGAGATGGTGACGAACGACCAGGATGCCGAGCAGGAAGCAATCCGCTCATATAACAAGGCCATCACGCTCGCACACGAGGTCCAGGATCAAGCCACCGCGGATCTTCTGACCAGGATCCTCAAGATGGAAGAAGGCCACGTGGATTGGGCCGAAATCCAACGTTCGCAAATCGAGCAGATGGGGCTGGCGAACTATCTGGCGAATCAGGGTACTTGAGAGGCCGACGGCTCCCCCGCAATTCTCACGTCTGGGAATCCCCCTCCTCTTCATTCCCAAAAATGAAGTGAATCCCCATTTTTTGCCCTATTAGGGGGCAAAATGCCTTGGTACGCAAATTGACGGAGTGCGGAAAACTCCAACTCTGTCACAGGCGAGGTCTTCATGCCGCTGATGAACTCCCGGACTGGAGAGGTCCGGAAACGGTACACGATCCGGGAACTGTCCGAAGCAGCGCAATTGATGCGAGGATATGATCTGATATCCCTTGCGGCGGCGGGATCCGGTCATTCGGGTGGAACGCTGTCCATCATGGATATCACAGCAGCCCTCTACCTGCACTCTGCGCGCCTCGATCCTGAGAATCCGCACTGGGACGGCCGGGATAGAATTGTTTGGTCCGCAGGCCACAAGGCCCCCAGCCTCTATCTCGGCCTCGGGATGGCGGGATTTTTCGATGTGAAGACCGTGGCCACGCTCCGGAAATTGGGGAGTCCTTTCCAGGGCCACCCTCACTGGCTCAAGCTCCCGGGCGTCGAAGTCTCAACGGGTTCACTCGGACAAGGGCTCAGCATTGCCGTGGGATTTGCTCTCGGGCTTCGCTTGAAGAACAATACCGAATCCCGCGTCTTCTGCATTATGGGCGACGGCGAACAGCAGGAAGGGCAGATCTGGGAGGCGGTCATGGAAGCCGGTCATTACAAACTCGACAACCTGATCGGGATTGTCGACTGCAACAGGCTCCAGATTGACGGGTGGGTCAGGAACGTGATGAACGTGGAACCCCTGAAGGACAAATATGAAGCGAATGGATGGAACGTCATCGAAATCGACGGTCACTCCATGGAGCATATCGTCACGGCGCTTGACACGGCGCGCTCCTTCACCGGACAACCGACAGTGATCCTCGCCCGGACCGTGAAAGGGAAGGGAGTGGACTTCATGGAGGATGTGGCGGGCTGGCATGGAAAGGCGCCTTCCCTTGAAGAGATGGAACGAGGGTTGAAACAGTTGGGTCTCGAAACAAGGCTTCCGGTGGAGGAAATGCTTGGTCATGCGCGGGATTATCAGCACGAGATCGACATCCGGATGAAATCGAAAGCTCCATCGTTCAGGAAGAACTATTGGTGGAACGAAGATGAGCTGATGCGTGTCGAGATGCAGCCGACGCGGAAGGGGTTTGGTGCTGCTCTCCAGCGGCGCGGCGGTGATGAACGCGTTGTGTGCCTCGGGCTGGACATCTCCGGGTCGATCACGATCAGCGACTTTTATGAGAAGAACCCTGAACGGAAGGAGCGATGGTTGAGCCTCGGCATCGCCGAACAGAGTGCGGTGTGCGTCGCGGGCGGGCTTGCCCGCGAAGGGAAAATCCCCGTTCTCGGCACGTATGGCACGTTTGCCTCGGCGCGTTGTCTCGACCAGATCCGGACAACCGTTTGTTATGGCGAGCTGAATGTTCTGATCGCAGGCGCTCACGGCGGCGTGTCCGTCGGCCCGGATGGCGCGACACACCAGGCGCTCGAGGACCTGTTTCAGGTCTGCGGACTGCCCAACATGAACGTGGTTGTCCCCTGTGATGCGATTGAAACGCGGAAGGCGACGGAGTACCTGCTGTTCGGCCTCCACGGCCCCAAGTATATTCGGTTCGCGCGGGAAGCGACGCCGATCGTCACAACCGAGGGGACTCCGTTCGTATTCGGCAAGGCCAATGCGATGAAGTACCGGGGATCCCAGCCTCGGTTCATCGATGCGTTTGAAACCATGCTGGCCTCAGAATTCGAGTATGAGGACGAGCAGCTGGCTTTGATCGCATGCGGGCCGATGGTGCCTGAAGCGATGCGCGCCTCCTTTATTCTTCAGGAAGAGTTCGGCATTTCCTCCGTGATTCTTAACATGCACACCCTGAAGCCGCTGGATGTTAACTCAATAGTCAAGGCCGCAGCCGCCACGGGCGTCATTGTGACCGCCGAGGAACACCAGGTGGGTGGCCTGGCAGATCGGATCGCCCGGATCCTGACCGAATCACCATCCCTGTACCAAACGCCTCTGATCACCGGATCGATCGGCGTGAAGGACCGGTTCGGCGAATCCGGAGCTCCATGGGAATTGGTAAAGGAGTTTGAGGTCGCTGCGGAGAATATCGTGCAAAAAGCTGTTGAGTTGATCGATCTTAAGAAGAGGTCGGTGGAAATACGATACTAAGACAACGAACGTAAGATGTGGGATGCAAGCCCGCCATTCACGATATCTTGATCGATTTCGAGAATCCTTATGAAACTGGCTAGCCGACTTTCCCGGCTCGGAACCGAGACCGCTTTTGAAGTGCTGGCAGAAGTGACCGAGCTTCGATCCCGCGGCAGGGACATCATCGCTCTTTCCATTGGCGAGCCCGCATGTGCGACCGCACCGCATATCAAGCAGGCGGCAAAGGATGCGCTGGATAAGAATCTGACGCACTACAGCCCTTCCGCGGGAATTGCAGAGCTCCGGTCGGCCGCGGCCGCATACGTGGCCCGCACCAGAAGCATTCCTGTCGACCCTGAAGAGGTCGTGATCGTCCCCGGAGGAAAACCTATCATCTTCTTCAGCATCCTCGCCTGCGTGGAAGAAGGCGATGAGGTGGTATATCCGCTCCCCGGCTATCCTATTTACGAATCCATGATCCAGTTTGCCGGCGCAACGGCCGTCCCCCTGCGCCTTCGCGAAGACAAACGGTTCAGTTTTGACGTCGGCGAGCTCCGGTCGAAGATCACCAACCGAACGCGCATGATCATCGTCAACTCCCCCCATAATCCCACCGGGGGTGTGATCCCGAAGAAGGATCTCCACGAAATCGCAGAGCTTGCGCTGGAACACGACATCTGGGTGCTTTCCGATGAGATCTATTCCCGCATCCTCTATGAGGGCAAGGCGGAGAGCATCAGCCAGTTTCCGGGCATGAAGGAGCGGACCATCATCCTCGATGGCCATTCAAAGACGTATGCCATGACAGGTTGGCGCGTGGGGTACGGCGTGATGCCCCGTGAACTCGCCGCACACGTGACGCGCCTGATGACGAACTCGAACTCTTGCACCGCCACGTTTACCCAGCATGCAGCGCTTGCGGCTCTGGAAGGGCCTCAGGACTCTGTGGATGCAATGGTGGCGGAATTCCGGAAGAACCGCGATCTGATCGTCAAAGGCCTGAACGCCATCGAGGGATTTCACTGTCACACGCCGGCAGGAGCATTCTACGCGTATCCGAATGTCACCGATGTGTGCCGGAAGCATGGATTCAGGGATTCAAAACAACTCCAGCAATTTCTTCTGCACCACGCGGGTGTCGCGGTCCTCGGCCAGCAATGTTTCGGCACCCGGATACCGGGTGACGACCAGGAGTACATCCGCCTTTCGTACGTTTCGTCCGAATCCGATCTTCGGGAGGCACTACGGCGCATCCAGAGCGCCCTTGCCGATCCTCAACGACTCAAAGCCTTTTTCAGGGAACAGGAAAACAGGGATCTCGTCAGGCAGTGAACCTCGTCACGATGGGTGGCATCATTAGCGAGAAATTCGTAGGTTCCCTGCAATTACCGATGTCCCGAGACAGACATTCCCCCGAAAGGACTCTGTGCCTGTGAGACGCATCTTTCCCCTCTCTTTTTACAACCCAATCACCCTTCTTGGCGCCGCCATCGCCACTGTCAGTTTCGGCCTGATCCTGTTTCTCACGATTCTGGAATTGTTTGCGGCAGAGCAGAAGCCGTACATGGGCATCCTCACGTTCATTGTGCTCCCCGGGATTCTCCTGATTGGCATTGGACTGATCGTGTTTGGAATCCTGAGAGAGCACCGCCGGGAACGGCTGGGAAAACCGCCGGGACTTCATCTTCCGCAAATCGACCTGAATAATCCGCGTCATCGTACGGCGTTTACGTTCGCCTCAAGCGGCGCCATCCTTCTTCTGGCATTCACCGCCTTCGGCAGTTTCAAGGCGTACGAGTATACGGATTCCGACCAGTTCTGCGGCGAGATGTGCCATACAGTGATGGAACCTGAGTACACGGCGTACCAGTTTTCGCCGCACGCACGCGTCGGATGCGTGAAATGCCACATCGGCCCCGGGGCAGGATGGTTTGTCCGGTCAAAGCTCTCGGGAGCCTACCAGGTATATGCGACAACATTCGATCTCTACCCGCGACCGATTCCAACTCCCATCGAAAACCTTCGCCCTGCACAGGAAACGTGCGAACAATGTCACTGGCCCAAACACTTCTTCAGCGAGAAACAGAAGGACCATACATACTTTCTGGCGGACGAGAACAATACGCGGTGGAAGCTGAACCTCCTGATGAAAATCGGAGGCGGGAATATTGAAGCAGGTCCCACCTCGGGCATCCATTGGCACATGAATATTGCCAACGAAGTGGTGTACGCCCACACGGATTCGGCGCGGCAGGATATTCCCTGGATCAGGGTTAGGAGCGCCGATGGAACGGTGAAGATCTACACGCGGGAGGGCTCGAGTCTGACCGATGAGGAAATCGAGGCTCTCCCCAAGCGCCGTATGGACTGCATCGATTGTCACAACAGGCCAACTCATATTTACCATCCACCCGCACGCTCGGTCAACCACGTGATGGCGCTCGGCTGGATCAGCCCGGAACTTCCGTTCGCGAAGAGCCTTGCCGTGGATGCCCTCGAACAACCCTATTCCTCCAAGGAAGCGGCCCTCGACAGCATCCGCATCATGATCGAAGGCTTCTACCACGACCGGTACCCACAGGTCGCTGCAACGCGCACGGCAGAAATCGAACGCATGGTTGTCGAGACACAAAAAATCTATTCGCGGAATTATTTCCCTTACATGAAGGTGAGCTGGAAACGATTCACGGACAACATCGGCCATTTGTACTACCAGGGCTGTTTCCGCTGTCACGACGAACAGCATTCGACCGAATCGGGAGAAACGCTCACCAGGGACTGCAACGCCTGCCACACTATTCTCGCTCAGGAGCTCGGGAAAGGGCAGCAACGAATTTCGCTGGCGGGCATCGAATACCGGCATCCCGTCGATATTGGAGACGCCTGGAAGACCATGAACTGCAACGAATGCCACAATCCGCAATAGAAACACGCCATGAACGAACACGGTCCTCCATCCGGCGGCAAACGCGACTTCCTGAAGATCCTGCTTGGAGGAAGCTTCTTTGCGTGGCTCGCCTCGGTTCTCTACCCCGTTCTCGCTTACATGAAACCTCCACCTCAGGCCGGGGTCGAAGTAAGCTCCGTCAACGCAGGGACAATCACCGACCTTGCGCCGGATTCCGCCAGGATTATCAAGTTCGGGACAAAGCCGGTCATCCTCATCAAGACCGCCTCGGGAGACTTGAAAGCGTTCGACGCCACATGCACGCATCTGGACTGCACGGTTCAATACCGCGCGGACATGGGCGTGATCTGGTGCGCGTGCCATAACGGAAAATACGATCTGACGGGACGGAACATCGCCGGACCGCCTCCCAGACCCCTTGAGCCCTACCGTGTCACCCTGCAGGGGGACGAGATTTATGTATCGGAAATGACATGAAAAGCCTTCTCCGACAGGCCTATGGCTGGCTTGATGAGCGCCTGCAGTTGAGGAACCTTGTCGATTTCCTCGGCAAGAAGTACGTACCGGTCCACCGTCACTCTGTTTGGTATTATTTTGGCGGAGTCTCGCTCTTCCTGTTCATTGTGCAGGTCGCCACTGGAATTCTTCTCCTGCTTTACTACAAGGGAAGCGAGGAGCTCGCGTTCGAGAGCATCCAGTTCATCATGTCGCGTGTGCAGTTCGGATGGCTTATCAGGTCCATCCACAGCTGGGCGGCAAACCTCTTCATCCTCGCCGCGATGATCCACATGTTCAGCGTGTTCTTTGAGAAAGCCTACCGCAAGCCCCGCGAACTCACATGGGTTACCGGCATGCTCATGCTTTTCGTGGGATTCGGGTTCGGATTCAGCGGCTATCTCCTCCCGTGGAACGAGCTTGCCTTCTTTGCCACCAAGGTTGGCACCGACATTGCCGGGGTGGTCCCGATCATCGGCAGGCCGATCCTTGAATTCCTTCGTGGCGGGCCCGAGGTGACCGGAGCGACACTCTCCCGGTTCTTCGGATTCCACGTTGCGGTCTTTCCGGGCATCTTTACCGTCCTCCTCGGCATCCATCTCCTGCTCGTTCAGCGCCAGGGGATGAGCGAGCCGCTCGGCCTGGAGAACAATCCTTCCCGCGAACACAGACAGATGCCGTTCTTTCCGAATTTCCTTCTCCGCGACCTGTTGCTGTGGCTCATCGTGCTGAATCTGCTTGCCATCCTCGCCGTGTTCTTCCCATGGGAATTAGGACAAAAAGCCGACCCTTTTGCGCCGGCACCGGCTGGCATCAAGCCCGAGTGGTATTTCATGTTCATGTTCCAGACCCTCAAGTACCTTCCCGCCCACGTGTGGTTCGTTGACGGAGAAGTGCTTGGCATCAGCCTGTTCGGGCTGGCGGGGATCCTCTGGCTTTTCGTTCCCTTCTGGGACCGGAAGAGCGCGCGGGGGGAGCAGAACAGGTTTGTCAACTACCTCGGCCTGTTTGCCACGCTCTACATCATTCTGTTCACCATCCTGGGCTACCTCTCATGACCCGCCGACTGCTCCTCGCAACGCTTTTCGCGGCCGTTCCGCTTCTCAGCCAGGATCGCGTCGACCAGTGCCTGCAATGCCATCAGGCCCTCGAGGACGAGCCCTCCACCCTCTTCGTTCGCGACATTCACCGTGCCCGCGGCCTCACCTGTGCCGCCTGTCACGGTGGAGATTCAACGACCGAGGAAATGGAAGATGCGATGGACAGGCAGGCAGGCTTCCTGGGGGCGCCAAAAGGCGATGCGATCACAGCCATGTGCGTGAAGTGCCATTCAGACCCGGAGGCAATGAAGTCCTACGGGTCCGTGGGGAAAACAGATCAGGAGCTCCTCCTCAGTCAGAGCGTGCATGGCCGCCTTTCTGTCACGGGGAACGAACGCCTTGTCCAGTGCACGACATGTCACAACACACACGGGATTGTCAGCGTCAAGGACAAGCGATCTCCCGTGCATCCGCTCAACGTGGCGGCAACATGCGCCTCCTGCCACGGAAATCCCTCATACATGCGGAATTACAACCCCGCCCTCCCGGTCGATCAGCTTCCAAAATACCGGACAAGCGTTCACGGCCAGCGGAACGCGCACGGAGACACTCGCGTTGCCGAGTGTGCCAGTTGCCACGGGAGTCACGATATTCGCTCGGCTCATGACGTGAAGTCGCGTGTCTATCCGACAAACCTTCCCGCCACGTGCGCGTCCTGCCACAGCGACCCGGTCAGGATGAAGCCCTACGGAATTCCCACCGACCAGTATGAATCCTTTGCCGCAAGCGTGCACGGTGTGGCGCTCCTGGAAAAGCACGATCCCGGTGCCCCGGCCTGCAACGACTGTCACGGCAATCACGGAGCTGCTCCTCCGGGAGTTCAGTCCATTTCCCAGGTATGCGGAACCTGCCACGCCCTGAATGCAGACCTGTTTTCCCGCAGTCCCCACAAGAGGGCCTTTGACCAGCGAAAGCTTCCGGAATGCGAAACGTGTCATGGGAACCACAGTATCGTAGCCGCCACGGACAGGTTGATTGGATCGGAGCCACCCGCTGTTTGTGCGCAATGCCATTCGCCAACGGAGTCTCCCGCGGGATACACGTCCGCAAGAACCATGCGGGCGACGATTGACTCCCTCGTCACTCTCGAAGAACAAGCCCGCACTCTGGTTGAAGAGGCGGAACAAAAAGGCATGGAAGTATCCGAACAGCGGTTTGCCTTGAGATCCGTGCGTCAAGCACGGCTGGAGTCCAGGACGATGATCCACGCGTTCGACCAAGCCGCCCTGCAGGAAGTCGCGGCCAAAGGGATCGGTGCGGCGCACCAGATCAGGGCGCAGGCGCAGGAGGCAATTGACGAGTACTATTTCAGAAGAATAGGCCTCGGAGTGAGTACGCTGATTATCACGCTTCTGGTCATCGGGCTGTACCTGTATATCAAGAAAATCGAATCGAACGGCCCAAAAAGGTAAGATTTTGAATGATTCCCGACACAAAACCACTTCCAGGTCTTGACTTTCTTGCCGCGACGGTGTAGACTGGTCCAAGGCCCGGTTTTATCATCTACTCGAGGAGCCACCCTATGATCAAGCACACACTGGGCATTTTGACTCTCCTTCTCTTCGCTGTTTCATCTCTCCCTGCGCAGAACAAATTCATCGGTACGAAGATGTGTGCCCCCTGCCATCGCACGGAGAAGCAGGGAAAGCAAATGGAAATCTGGCAGAAGAGCGCTCATGCTTCCGCGTACAAGACGCTGACAACGGCCAAGGCGAACGATCTGGCAAAGCAAAAGGGTTTCACAACCCCTGCAGCGGAAACGGCCGACTGTTTGAGCTGTCACGTACCGCAGCATGATGCAAAGAACGTCGAGAAATCCTTCAACGCTCAGGAAGGCGTTCAGTGCGAAACCTGCCACGGTGCGGGATCGGCCTACAAGAACATGTCGATCATGAAGGATCGCGCGAAATCCATCGCGGCCGGAATGACCGAGTACAAAGATGCTGCGGCCATTGAAGCTAAATGCAGGACCTGCCATAATGAGAAGAGCCCCACATTCAAGGGATTCAACTTTGAGGAATACTGGAACAAGATCAAGCATCCGGTGCCCAAGGCAGGCTGACCGGGCTTCTGCTGAAGAATTCAACGGCGTTTCACACAGGTGTGGAACGCCGTTTTTTCTCAGTGCCGATCCAGGAGTGGCCGGTTCTATTCCCAACATTGAAAACCGCAACAGGTCGTACCTTCCCATCCCTGATAAATCGCCCCCTTTTTTTCGCTCATTTCGGCATTTTCCGGGCAAATAGGGGGGTGGGAAGCCATGCTCGTTGGCACGGGGTTTGAACATCCGGAACAAGCCACTTCCATCATCTTGAGACCGGTTATGAAGACCAAACTAACGCTTATCGTTGCCTTTGGCGTTGTCTCAGCGGTCCAAACTTCCTTCTCGCAGTTTCTCCAGGCCCGGTTTGTCACGTCGGCCTACGCCTGGCAGCGTCACGACACTGTCGGTCTTTCCTCCAATCATTTGTACGCTTATCAGTCTGCGCAGTTCTCGATCTCTCAGGATGACTTCACGTTCTCCACCTATCTCCAGGGCTGGAACGACTTTTCCGGTCCGTTGAAAAACAACGGGAGGATCCGCCTCTATTCACTCTCATTGAAATGGCGGAACATTGGCGGTGTCGGCGACGCCACGGTGGGCAGGCAGGCAGTGTTCGCCGGCGCGGGCAACGGAACGATTGACGGTCTCTCAGCCACAGCCCGATTCTTCGATAAGCGAGTCAAGGTCCTCGGCTATGTTGGAGCCCTGGCTCCGGCCGGCATGAAGGGAGAGATCATCGATAATCCTTCGAAGAACGCGATGTTCGGCGCCCAGGTCGTCGCGATGCCCGTGGATTTCGGACAGGTGTCCGTGAGTTACACGAACAAGCGTATCCAACCGGAGGCGTACACCGCGCTTCGGCGCGACTCGCTGTTCAATCCGATTCTTGTGGAAATCAGCCCTACGGCGAGAATCGAAGAATATGTCAGCGCCGATGTGAGCGCCGAGTACGGCATGGTGTACGGGTACATCCGCTACGACCACGATCTGCAGTTCGAAAAGATGTCCCGCGTTCAGGTGTTCACGCGCGTGACACCGGTTGATCGCATCGGGATCACGGGAGAGTACCTGAAGCGTGAACCCCGCATCTCGTTCAATTCAATCTTCTCTGCCTTTACGTACAACTCCCTGGAAGAATTCGAAATCGGTCTTGAATATGACGTTCATTTCCTCGACGGGGTTCGGACGTTCGCGCGGTACGGAGAAGTCTCCTACGGCGACGAAATTTCCCAGCAATACACGTTTGGCGCCAACTGGAAGTACCTCTCCGCCAGCGCCTCGAGCCTGAGCGGGTACAACGGCCGGATCAACGCGGCCACGATCAACGGGGGCTATCCGCTGTTTGACAACATGCTTACGCCCACGGCGTCATTCACGTACGGGTACTACAAGTTGAACCGCTACCAGGCAAAACGCGATCCTGCCTTGAGCGCGTCCGTCGGGGCGGTGTACAGACCCATGCCGATCCTGTCGGTGGACACCCAGGTGCAGTGGATTCAAAACAAGATCTACAAGAACGATGTCCGTGTGTTCCTCCGGGCAAGCTATCTTCTCAGCGAACGACTCACACTGTTCTGAGACTCCCATGAGACTTCCTCCAGTGTTCCGCTCCAGCATCGTTCTGCAGGCGTATCTGCTCCTTGCGGGCATTTTTCTGCTGATCATCGCGGCGACGTTCGTTACGCAATCGCGTGAGCCCGACGACAAGCAGGACCGGACGGCGCTCATCAAGTTTTCTCACGCCTACCACATCAAGGAAGTCGGCGTGGCCTGCGCGGACTGCCACGACGCCGCGCCAACGAGCCGGCTTTCCGGGGACAACCTGCTCAGCAAGAAGGCCAATTGTGAGTCATGTCATGAAGAACAGCTCGCCAGCAACTGCACATTCTGCCACACGAGCGATGACCCCGATACCTACATTGCCTTTCTGAGCCCGGTGCGCGAGCTGAGGTTCAATCACGATGTACACGTGAACGGCCAGGGCATGCAGTGCGAAACGTGCCATCAGGGCATGGACCAGATGACCCTGGCAACCGAAAAAAGCCTCCCTCCAATGGCCACGTGCAACACCTGCCATAATGACGTTGCCGCCTCGAATGCCTGTGAAACCTGCCATACCGATTTCGCCGCCCTCCGCCCCGCCGGACACGACAAAACCACATTCGTGACAGAGCATAAGTTCCAGGCCCGGATGCAGGATGCAACCTGTATGACCTGTCACACCGAGGAAACCTGCCAGGATTGCCATAACAATCCAGATCTTGTCCAAACGGGTCTCGATGGGCGCGATCTTGTTTCACCGAGGGCCTCGCGCATCACGGCCAACGACCGCGCTCAGGGAATGGCCCTGAAGAGAGTCCACGACCTGAATTTCCGGTTCACCCATGGTGTCGTGGCTTCAGCAAAGGCTTCGGAGTGTGCCACCTGCCATTCCACCGAGCAGTTCTGTTCCACCTGCCACATGGCGGGGGGAAACATCACGCAGGCGCAGTTCCGTCCTTTGACCCACCAGCAGGCGAACTTCACAACACTGGGGTTCGGATCCGGCGGCGGACTGCATGCAACGCTGGCACGGAGAGACATCGAGAGTTGCGCATCATGCCACGATGCCCAGGGGACCGATCCAACATGCATCACCTGTCACATGGACTCCGATGGTCTTAAGAATACGGACCCGCGAACGCATCCGCGCGGATTCATGCTGGATGTCAGGGGAGACTGGCATTCCGATCCTGGTTCCAGCTGCTACGTATGTCATTCCGATGGCAACGCCCGTGTAGGCGGAGTAAGCGGAATCGGATTCTGCGGATATTGCCACCAATAACCGGGACAGGCCATGAAGAACACACTCATCTTTCTGACCGGATTAGCGACGATCGCCCTTCTTGCTGCGGGCTGCAGCGACCTGAAGGATACTCTGCCCCCGGTGGTGGACAATGCCGGCGTGCATCCCGCGGGTTGGTTGACGAAAACGTCTGCTGATTTTCACGGAAATGCGATACGCAACCAGGGGTGGGACATGCGGCCCTGCCGGACGTGCCACGGAAGCACGTACACCGGCGGAACATCCATGGTCTCCTGCCGCACGTGCCATACCGAAGTGCTCGGGCCCGAGCATTGTAATGTTTGCCATGGGTCCGCGTCAAACTCGGCGCCGCCGCGCGATCTAAGCGGCAACATGGACAAGAGCTTCCGGGGCGTCGGCCAGCACCAGGTGCACGTTGCGGGAACGTCCCGCACTGCCCCTGTGGGTTGCTCGACCTGCCATGTCCTGCCGGCGGGCGACATCTACGATCCCAGCCACATTGACGCAAATCCCGGACAGGCCGAAGTGATCATGACGGGACTCGCGGCGAAAAGAACAACGGGCGCCACGCCCGTACCAGTGTACTACACAGAGTCCACAGCCTGTGGCAACACATATTGCCACGGGCAATTCAAGAACGGCAACGGCGACAATCCGATGTTCTGGGTCGGCGGTGCGGCGTTGAGCGGGGCTTGCGGGTCATGCCACGGGGATGTCTCCAGGCCCACTCTCGCCGAGCGTGCCCTCCCGAAGACTTCGGCGCAGGGTGGCACCCATCCGAACAATCTCAACTGCGCGAACTGCCACGGGGATGTCGTCAACGCAAGCCTGCAGTTTGTGGACCCTTCCAAACACGTCAACGGCTATCTGAACGTGTTTGGAGGAGTACGAGAATTCTAGGGGGACAAGGGTTTTCAATTTTCAATTTGCCAATTGAACATTGGCGTGTTCATGAGTGTTAGAAGGCACACCACGACGGTGGTGCCCTAACAGTAGCAAATCATCGTCAGGAGGTTATCCATGAAGAAGATACTGTTGCTTGGTTCGACCCTGCTCGTCGCCGCTCTTGTCGTTTCGGCCGTGCAGGGATGCAAGGGACCTGAGGGACCCGCAGGCCCCCCGGGTGAGTCAACGATTCTCCAGCTTGAAGGCTTCGCAGACGGGATAGTGTGTGGAGACTGCCACAATCCCGATACCGACACGACGTATTACGTGTGGGCGCGTAAGTACCAGTGGGAGCAGTCAAAGCACTTCTATGGCGGCGACTACGAGCGCGCGGGCGCAAGCTGCACCGAATGCCATACCACCGAGGGGTTCATTCAGAAAACGTCCGGCAAGACGGTGACGGCAACGATTCATCCGTCGCCTCCCGGCTGTTTCGCATGCCATTCGCCCCACTCGAGAGGTGATTTCTCGCTGCGCGTTTCTTCTCCGGTGACGCTCCTCGCGGGCGTTACAGGCGAAGCCGATGCAACGTTTGATTTCGGAAAGGGAAACCTGTGCGCCGCGTGCCACCGGCCACGATCCATCAGTCCGAAACCCGACCCCACAAAGACTGCCGTGACGGACACGATTACAATAACCAGCTCCCGGTGGTACCAGCACTATGGAGTTCAGTCCAGCATTCTGAACGGCACCGGTGGGTTCAAGTTTGCAGACTACACATACAGCGGCAACTCGGCTCACACGACCGCCCCTCTGATCAAATCCGAGGGGTGCATTCAGTGCCATATGGCAGATCCGCCGATGACCCAGTCGTATCCGTTCGGCGTCGCGGGCGGTCACACCATGAACATTCGGTACGATCTCCATGGCACACCGTCATCCTTGCTTGAAGGATGCAAAAACACGGCATGCCACCCGACGATCACGAGCGTGGACTATCACAGCGTTCAAACAATCGTCACCGCGTATCTTGACACGCTCGCAACAATGATGACAGATACGTCGATCGTCAACAAGTGGAACATGGGCGCTAAGAAAGCATGGATTGCTGGCGATGCCGTGAGCGGTTACACGGTCAACGCCGGGACTGGTAGCGCAGCCCTGAAGATTGCACCTGCCTCCCGGGCCGGAGCTCTGTACAACTTTTTCATGGTAGAACATGATCTCAGCCATGGGGTACACAACTCCGTGTATGTCATCGATCTGCTGAAATCATCGGTCGCGGAGCTCCGCAAGCCATAGTCCCTGCTACAAGCTACACGCACAAGGGCCGTCCCACACGGGATGGCCCTTTGTTTTTGCGTTTTCCCATTTCTGGGAATATCTCCCTTTTTTTCGCATTTGCCGGAATCCAGCCTCCTACATGTCGGTCAGACAGACCTGAAATCTTCCGTTTCCTTCCAAATCCCGTTCCGCCCCAGGGAACGTCCGCCAACGGACTGGCACAGAGGTTGCTGAAATCAGATCGATATGTCTTTCACGAAGGAGGATGAAGAAGACAATGGCAGCTTCAATCTTGGTCTGGATTGCATTCGGGGCGGCGTTGATGTCGGCGTTCGCCTATCATCAAAGCGCAACGAAGAAGCGCATGCTGGTACCTCTTGCTCGCCGAAGCTTTCTGGTGATGGCGGCAGGCGTTGTCGCCGCTTCCATGTTGCTCATGATGTTCATTCTGCGACATCAGTTTGAGTACTCCTACGTCTGGAATTACAGTTCGCGGGATCTCCCTGTCCACCTTCTGTTGACGACGTTCTGGGCCGGCCAGGAAGGCAGTTTCATGTTCTGGGCACTCTGCAGTACGATCATCGGATTCGGCCTGCTGAACTTTACGAGGAGAAAGCACATCGAATATGAAACGATGGCCGTCTATGCACTTCTCCAGGCTTTCCTTCTGCTCCTGCTGTTGGTAAAATCTCCGTTCAGGTACATCTGGGAGGCATTTCCTGATCAGGTGCAGGTCGGATTTGTCCCGCCGGACGGGAAGGGATTGAATCCCCTCCTGCAGAATTTCTGGATGATCATCCACCCCCCTGTCCTCTTCATCGGCTTTGCAGCAATGGGAGTTCCTTTTGCGATGGCGGTGGCGGCTTTGTGGAGGCGATCGTACAGCGAATGGGTCGTCAAGGCTCTCCCCTGGACGATGTTTGCAGCCATTGCTCTTGGGGCCGGGCTCATGTTCGGTGGTTACTGGGCTTACGGCGTCCTCGGCTGGGGCGGATGGTGGGGTTGGGACCCGGTCGAGAACTCCTCGCTGATCCCCTGGATCGTCGTGGTCGCGCTCCTGCATACGCTCCTTGTTCAGAAGAAGACCGGCAAACTGATGAGGACGAACTTCATTCTGGCGGTCCTTGGATTTGTTCTCGTCATTTACAGCACATTCCTGACAAGAAGCGGAATCTTGGGTGATGCCTCGGTGCACTCGTTTGTTGATCCGGGGGCCTTCGCCTATGCCCTGCTGGTTCTATGGATGCTTACAGTAACATTGCTTGGATTCGGCATGGTGTTCACACGTTGGAAGGAACTCAAGGCGCTCGGCTCGCCGGTCGGCAGTTTCAGCCGGGAATCGCTCATTGCCCTCGGCTCGGCCGCCCTTGGCGCAAGCGCGGTCGTGATCTTTTTCGGCACGAGCCTTCCCATCGTCTCTCCATCGACTGTCGAACCGAGTTTCTACGATTCCATGAACCTGCCGATCGCCGCGATCATGCTGGTAATCCTGGGCCTCAGCCTCCTCGTCCAATGGCGTGTGGACTCGCCGGTCGGTCTGGGTCGGCGCTCGCTTCGAGGCATACTTATCGCTGTTGTCGGAACCCTCGGACTCTTCGCCGCGGGCGTCAGGGATCTCTCGATGCTCGCACTGGCGGTCGCGTCGCTGTTCGCACTTGTGGTCAATGTCGAACGGCTCATCGCTCTTGCACGCGTCAATCCGGCCGGCACCGGGGGAGCCATTGCCCACATCGGCCTCGCCCTCCTCTTCCTCGGCATCATCGGATCAGGCCGATACGGCCAGAAGGTGACTGCGTCACTCCCGCAGAACGAACCGAAGGAGGTCTTTGGCCGCACTGTGACATACACGGGCGCGGAACCGTTTGAGAACGGAACGAAGTATCGATTCAGGGTTTCAGTGGAGAGGAACGGGTCAACGACGATCCTGTCACCGGTGATGTTCCAGAGCAGCTACAATAACAGCCTTATGCGGGAGCCGGACTACACGAGCTCCCTGACGAGCGATTTCTATCTTGAGCCCGTTGCGGTGGAAGCAACACATGATCACGCATCCGATGGCGTGTACGAATTTGCCAAGGGCGCCGTGAGGGAAATCGAAGGAAAGAGCATCACGTTTGTCCGCTTCGAAATGAGCAAGCACGGCAATGAGTCCATGGTTAGCGGCGAGGGGTTTTCCGTGTCAGCAGTCGTTGAGGTACGCGCCGGGAAGAAGACGGAGACTCTGGTCGTCCCCGCGGTGTTCCGCCAGGGTCAGGCCCCCGAACCGACACCTGTGAAAACCCGCGATGGAGCCCTGGAGGTCTCGTTCCTTGGAATGAACATTGACGTGGAGACGAAACAATCGACGATCCAATTGAGCATTCGGAATCCGAAAGCTGACGTGCACGATCATACCCGGGATCGCGAGGTCCTGGTGGTTGAAGCAAGCCTTAAACCGTTCATGAACCTTGTCTGGATCGCTGCGATCCTCGTGCTGGGAGGCCTGGCCCTTGCTCTGTCGCAAACACGGAAACAGATCTTGCCGCCGTCGCCGAACGGACGCAACGGCAAGGAGAGAGAGCTAAAGACGGCCCTGGAAACCGAGGTCCTGGACGTAGCGTCGTAGGAGGACCGCTCTTGCCAGAAGCAGATTACAGTTCGTCTTCCCCGGAGGTCCCATGAAATCACCCAGGAACATTCTTGTTCCCATCGACATGTCGGTTCTTTCGATTACGGGTCTGCAGTATGCCGAGGATATCTCGGAACATTTCGGTTCGACGATTACCGTGCTCTATGTTGCCGACACGGACGATCCATTGGAGAAAGCACGCGGATCGGCAAAGGAAGCCGAGGCGAAGATCAAGCAGGCGGTGGCGCATCTCCTGCTCGACCACAATGTCGTCACCACAAGTCTGAATATCGAGGTGAGGCATGGGTCGCCTGCCCACGAGATCGTAAAGGCTTCCCGCGAACTCCACTCGGATCTCATCGTGATGTGCACGCACGGGCGTAGTGGATTGAGCCACATGCTGATGGGCAGTGTTGCAGAGAAGGTCGTACGGACGGCGATCTGCCCCGTTCTGACAATCAAGCCTGACGAGTTTTCGGAGCTGATCAACATTACCGACGAAGACATCACAAGCGGCCTTCACCTCGAGTAGGGCTTCGGCTTTCCATTTTTGGGAAAGGCATGCATTCCCTTCCCGCTTCTGGGAAATCCAGCGAGCTGCGGGGGGGGAAACGTCCACAATCCTCCTTTGGCAGAGCATCGAGAATTGGCATGTTTCTTGCGCACTCAGAGAAGGAACACGTGATAAGGAGACCGCCGTGACCATAGGCATCCTCAAAGAAGATACCGCACTGGAGCGTCGGGTCGCGTTGACTCCTGCGGGAGTCCAGGCCCTGGTTAGCGCAGGCCACGTTGTTTACGTCCAGCATGAGGCAGGACTTCAGACGCTGTTTCCCGACGAGGAGTACCAGAAGGCCGGCGCGGTGATTAACTACACCGCCCAGGAGATCATCAACCGCAGTGAGATCGTTCTGAAGGTCGCCCCCCCGAACGAATTCGAGCTCGCCCTGATGTCGAAGGACCAGGCGCTTCTCTCGTTTCTCCATCTGGCCGTTTCCAACAGGAAGATCGTCGAACTCCTTCTCCAGCGTCAGGTCACGTCGGTGGCGTATGAGCTGATTGAAGACAGCCGAAAGGACCTTGCCGTTCTCCAGGTCATGAGCGAGATTGCCGGCCAGCTCTCGATTCAGGTTGCGGCGCACTATTTGCAGTCAAAGGAAGGCGGACGCGGCATCCTCCTCGGCAACATTCCCGGGGTGGCGCCTGCTTCCGTGGTCATCTTTGGTGCCGGGACAGTCGGCAGAACCGCCGCCCGCGTGGCCCTCGGTCTTGGCGCACAGGTCATGGTTCTCGACAGGGACATGACGCGCCTGCGAGCGCTCCACCACCTCTTCCCGGTTGTCAACACCGCCACCGTAACGGAGTACAACGTGGCAAAGGCCGTCCGGCACGCGGATGTCGTGATCGGCGGCGTTCTTTTGAAGGGCGAGAGAGCACCGCACATCATCACGGAAGCCATGGTGAAGGACATGAAGGTAGGATCGGTCATCATCGATGTTTCGATTGATCAGGGAGGCTGCGTCGAAACGAGCAGGCCGACAAGTCTCGATGAGCCAACGTTCACACGGCATGGCGTGGTGCACTACTGCGTACCCAACATGACCGCAGCGGTACCGCGAACCGCATCGGTCGGCCTCACCAACGCGATCCTTCCCTATCTTCTGGATCTCGCGAATAAGGGCATCCACGACGCGTTGCTCTCCAACGCCGGGCTCGCGGTGGGCGTCTGCACGTACGATGGCACATGCACCAACGCCGCCATCGCCCGAGTTTTTGACCTGAAAGCAACAACTTTGTCCACCCTGCTCGGCAGGAATCTTCATACGATGAGGAACTGACAACATTCATTTTCCCTTTTTCAATTTTCAATTTTCCTTTTTCCTTGTTCATCCTCCATGAACTGGCTTTCGACCTATAAACAGAAGGTTGTCTCCCTGGAAGAAGCGGTGAGCGTTGTGCGCTCGGGCGACCGCGTTTTCTTCAGCGGCAATGCAGCCACCCCCCTCCTGCTGATGAACGCCCTTGCTGCGCGCAAGGATGAGCTCTATGACGTGGACCTGAACCATGTGCTTTTGCTTGGCGACGATCCGCTCGCCAAACCCGGGATGGAAAGGCACTTCCGGCATAATTCGTTGTTTGTCGGGCAGGCCGACCGCGAGGCCATCGCGGCGGGTCGGTCAGCCTACGTCCCCATCCACCTCTCTGAGATTCCAGGCCTGTTTTCCCGAGGGATCATTCCGCTCGATGTTGCCTTCATCCACGTCTCCCCGCCCGACGAGCATGGATTCATGAGTTTTGGCGTCGAATGCGCGGCCTCAAAGTCCGCCGCGGAGAGTGCGAAGATCGTCGTTGCACAAGTTAACGATCGCATGCCAAGGACCCTGGGAGACGTCTTCATCCATGTTTCCCACGTTCATAAGATCGTGGAATGTTCCGAACCGCTGATGACCCTTCGCGGAGGTGAATCGAGCGAAGTTGAGCGAAAGATTGCTGCCCACATCGCGCACCTCATTCAGGACGGCGACACGCTCCAGCTCGGCATAGGGGGAATACCGGACGCGGTCATTGCACAGCTGGATTCCAAGAAGCATCTGGGAATTCACACTGAAATGGTATCGGACGGCGTGGTGCGGGCCCTGGAAAGCGGGGTCATCACCAACCGGAAAAAGACCCTGCATCCCGGCAAAATCATTGCCACGTTTGTGCTTGGATCCGAGGACCTCTATCGCTACGTCGATAACAACCCGATCTTTGAATTGCATCCTTGCGATTACACCAACAATCCGTTCATTGTGTCGCAGAACGACAACATGGTGGCGATCAATTCTGCGATCGAGGTCGACATCACGGGTCAGGTCTGTTCTGATTCCATCGGCCCGAAGATCTACAGCGGATTCGGCGGACAGGTGGACTTCATCCGCGGGGCCGCGTATTCGAAGGGAGGAAAACCGATCATTGCGCTTCCATCAACCACCAGGAACGGTGCGATCTCCCGCATCGTACCTCAGCTCAAACCCGGCGCAGGAGTCGTCACTACGAGAGCCGATGTGCACTACGTCGTGACCGAATTCGGGGTGGCTTCCCTGCACGGAAGGAATCTCGTGGAGCGCGCGGAGGCCCTCATAGCGATTGCGCACCCGGCCTTTCGGGAAGAGCTCCTTGAGTACGTCCGCGCCACGAACAAATCGTCAAAAACGAGGGAAAAGGTGGCCTCATGAATCCTGCCTGGGAGTCAATTCGCATCAGCGTCTGCCGCCGGTGCATCGACGGCGACAACAGCGGCTCCTGCCGCCTGCCGGTGGAAGAGTTCTGCCCCCTGGAATCTTACTTTCCAGCGGTCGCTGACGTCATTCTCTCTGGACGCGGAAAAGCCCCCACGGAGGTTCAGAGACTCCTCCGAAGACATGTGTGCGCGCAGTGCTCCATGGGTTCGGAGGCATCCTGCTCGAGACGGGACACGCTCGAGTGCGCCCTTGAACGCTACATGCCGCTGATCATTGAGAGGATCGGCTCCCTGAGTGTGGGATGGACAAGGGTTTGACTTCCATGCCTGACTCACGAACCATCATGCATCGTTCCATCCTTCACGTCGAAACCGACCTGGAGCGGATTGGAGCGATTCTTCGCACTGTGGATCGCGAACTCAAGGAACTTCCTGTCGGCCCCCGCGGTCAAGCTCGTGTTGCGGCCATGAACGAACAGCTGAGCGAGGTCCGCACCCGTGTCGAGGGGCTGTACGCATTTCTGCAGACGTGCAAGCAGAAGGTTGATCGCGCTGAAGAGTCCGAAGACGTCGATGTGTGGCTGTAAACTGCCGCACAGTTCCCATGGTCTCTCATTGACAGACACTACGGAGCCGTCGTCATGAATTCGCCCCGCCACGTCTATGGACCGGTCCCCTCCCGCCGGCTGGGCCGTTCTCTTGGCGTGGATGTGGTGCCTCATAAGCTCTGTACCCTCGATTGTCTCTTCTGCGAACTCGGGCCAACGGACAAGCGCGGACTGCGCCGTCGCGAGTACATCTCTCCCTTTGTCATCACAGCCGAAATCCGAAAAGCCCTCGAGAAGGACAGCATCGATGTCATCAGCTTCTCCGGATCCGGCGAACCGACCCTCAACTCCTCGCTCGGGATCATGATCCATTCGATCAAATCGTTCACGGACTTGCCCGTCGCGGTTCTGACCAATGGAACCTTGCTGTTTCTTGAGGATGTCCGGAGGGACCTCATGGGTGCCGATATCGTTCTGCCTTCCCTGCACGCTGCCCGGACTGCCGCCTTCGAAGCCGTCGCGCGCCCCCATCCGCTCCTCAGGCTCCATACAATCATTGCCGGATTGAAGCAGTTTCGCAAGCAATTCCGCGGTAACCTGTGGCTGGAAATCGTCCTCTTGCGCGGGATCAACGATTCGGACGATGAGCTTCTGGAGCTGCGGAGAGCGATCAACGAAATCAGGCCTGATCGCATCCAGCTCAACACTGTTGTTCGCCCACCGGCTTCACCTCACGCCCTCCCCGTCCCTTGGGAGCGGCTGACGGCCATCAGAAGCTTCTTCGGGGAACAATGCGAAATCATTGCGCCCCGGGACCAACTGCCCGGTGGAGGAGACGGACTGGACGCCGACGTGTTGCTTGCCACCCTGCGCCGGCGTCCCTTGAATATATCGGAAATTGCAGTACTTTGCGGCAAGAGCGAAACGGCCGTGTCGAAGTGGCTGGAGCAACTCGTGCGGGCCGGATCCATCCGCTCGTTCGCGTATCAGGACGTGAAATACTACAAACTTCAGGATCAGACGTAGCCATGGAAGATGCCCTCCTCATCAACCGCCTCCAATTCGCCTTTACCGTCATGTTCCACTATCTCTTTCCCCAACTGACGATGGGCCTGGGTCTTCTTATTGTCCTCATGAAAGGGGCATTCCTGAAGACCGCAGACGAACGGTACAACGAAGCAGCCCGCTTCTGGGGAAAGATCTTCGCAATCAACTTTGCGCTGGGTGTTGTCACGGGGATTCCGATGGAGTTCCAGTTCGGCACCAATTGGGCGCGGTTCTCTACATTCGCAGGAGGCGTCATCGGACAAACACTGGCCATGGAAGGCATGTTCGCCTTCTTCCTGGAATCGAGCTTCCTCGGATTGTTTCTGTTCGGCGAGAAGATGCTCGGGCCAAAGGGCCATTTTGCAGCCGCCTTCGCAGTGTTCGCAGGATCGTGGGTCTCCGGCTACTTCATCGTGGCCACTAATGCATGGATGCAGAATCCTGTTGCCTATACCGTCGCGGCGGACGGGACCGTACACCTCAACGACTTTTGGGAGCTGCTCCTGAATCCCTGGCTCCTCTGGCAGTACACCCACACGATGATCGGCTCGGTCATCACGGCGGCGTTCGTGGTCTGCGCAGTGGGCGCCTACTATGTGCTTTCCGGAAAGCATCCCGACCACGGCATGGTTTTCATGCGCTTTGGAGTTCCCGCCGGCCTGATCGCTTCCATTCTCGTGGCGTTCCCCACGGGCGATGCCCATGCGCGCATGGTGGCTGAAAAGCAACCTGTCACCTTCGCAGCCATGGAGGGATTGTTTGAAACCAAGGAAGGGGCTGAACTCGTCTTCATCGGCCAGCCCGACATGGAGAAGCTCACGATCGACAACCCCCTCCACATTCCGAAGCTGCTGAGTTTTCTCACGCACTATCGGTGGGAAGCGGAGATTCACGGACTCAAGGAATTCGACCGTTCCCTGTGGCCGACCAACATTCCGCTTCTGTACTACAGTTATCACGTGATGGTTGGATTAGGTACGATCTTCATCGTCGTCATGATTGCATCGTTTTATGCGCTGAAACGCAACACCCTGCCGTCCCTCCGCTGGTTGTTGTGGATACTGATGCTCGCGTTTCCGTTCCCGTATATCGCCAATACGGCAGGCTGGATGACCGCGGAGCTGGGACGGCAACCGTGGCTGGTGTACGGACTCATGCGAACAGTTGACGGAACCTCTCCGACCGTCTCGGCAGGCAACAGCCTGTTCACTCTCCTCGGTTTTGCCGGCATGTATTTTGTCCTGGGAACCCTGTTCATCCTGCTCGTCCTGAGAAGAATCAATGCTGGACCGGGAAAGGATTGAAGACTGGAGATTGAATGGATTGTTTCATTGATTGGTCCGCTGCCCCAATTAACCACTTAACTATTCAACGGCATGGAAACTCTCTGGTTCGCTCTCGTCGCCTTCATGCTGGCGATGTATGTGATTCTCGACGGCTTCGATCTCGGAACGGGAATCATTCATTTCCTTGCGGCAAGAAATCACGATGAGCGGAGAATACTGCTCCGCGCAATCGGTCCGGTCTGGGACGGCAACGAAGTGTGGCTGTTGGCCGCGGGCGGAACTCTGTACTTCGCCTTCCCTCTCCTCTACGCATCGAGTTTCAGCGGCTTCTACCTGCCTCTCATGATCGTTCTCTGGCTCCTGATGCTCCGGGGCTTGGGCATCGAGTTCCAGCACCAGATTCATAACCCGCTGTGGAAGTCCTTCTGGCACGTCGTTTTTTCCTTCGCCAGCATTTTGTTGACGATTTTCTTTGGCGCCGCGCTGGGTAATGTGGTGCGCGGCGTGCCGCTGGGTGCGGACGGATACTTCTTTGAACCTCTCTGGACAACATTCACCGTTGTGCCAGAGGCGGGCATTCTTGACTGGTTCACGGTGCTGATGGGCCTCGTCGCGTTCTTCGTCCTGGCCAACCACGGTTCCAACTACATAGCCCTTAAAACCGTGGACCCCATCCGCACGCGTGCCCACACGCTTGCGAGAGTCTCCTGGTGGGGCGTGGTGTTGACTTCCGTCGCCGCCCTGATTGCCACGTGGTCCATTCACCCGGAAATCTGGGACAATTATGGCTCATTTGTCTGGGGATGGATCTTTCCCGTCGCCGGCGTCGCGGGACTGTTTGGCATGTGGTACTTCAACAGGACACTGGAGGATCTGAAAGCCTTTCTGTCATCCTCACTATTCATAGGGGGGATGCTTGCTGCAACGGCCTTCGGCCTGTACCCCAAGGTACTCCCCGCCTCCACCGATCCCGCGTACAGCCTGACGGTGTATAACACGAGCGCGCAGGAATATGGACTTCAGGTCGGACTCATCTGGTGGCTGATTGGAATGGTGTTTGTCGTTGGATATTTCTATTACGTTTATCGCATCTTCCGGGGGAGGATAACAATTGTGACGGAGGATGGGGGATACTAAGAATAGGTACAAGTTCGAGGTTCAAGGTCAAGGTTGGAATTCACATCGCCGAGAACCCTTTTGTTCGTCCCTTCATCTAACACATGAAGGGATTTTTTTGTATTTTTTTCCAAAGTTCGTACAAATAAAGAAGGCAGGATTAGTCCATGGCATTGAAAACGGCTGAATTGCGACATGTCAGAGGTATCACGTTTGTCGGCAAAGGATTGTCCAATCATTGGGTGGTGATGGATGGCGAGGAGGAGTTCGGAGGCAGCCTCGCGGGGTCAAAGCCGAAAGAGCTGGTTCTGATAGGCCTTGCAGGCTGTACGGCCAGCGACGTGGTTCCGATTCTCAGAAAGAAACGCGTGCCGTTTGTGGACTTTGAGATCAAGATCACGGCTCATGATCGCGAAGAACATCCACGGATCTTTACCGACATCCACGTCGAGTACATTGTCTATGGTGACAACATCAATCCGGCTGATGTTGAGCGGGCAATCGAACTTTCCACTACTAAGTACTGCTCCGTCACAGGCATGCTGAAGCCCTCCGTACCCATCACCCATTCCTATCGCATCGAGCCGGCCGCAAAGGCCCCGGCCTGAGCAGTTTCATGGCACAAAAAGGGCGCCCCGTTTACACCTCCCCGCCGGGCCGCGAGGCATTCAACAATATTGTCTGGGATATCGTCTCAAAAATCCCCCGCGGCAAGGTCCTCACCTATGGCGCAATCGCCGCCATGATTCCCCGGCCAAGGAGCCTGCGGGCACGTTTTTACCGTGTAGCCTCGCCACGCTGGGTCGGCAGTGCCCTGGCCGCCTGTCCCGCAGGCCTCCCCTGGCACAGAGTGATCAACGCACAAGGAATGGTCAGCAAACGAACCGGGAGCGACCATCACCTGCTCCAACGAAAACTCCTCGAACGAGAAGGGATCTTTTTTGATCAGAGAGGGAGGATTCCTCTGGAACGGTTCCTTTGGACGATGGAAAGTCCCTGACCCTTGGCTGAAACAGATTCCGACTGATTCCGTATGAAAAATCTATTATCATCTGTGCCTATCAGGAACATGTCAGACTCCGGCCTTCCGGCCGAGGAAGAATGAGAACCGTAAAAACAACAATACGGGCAGCTTCGCTTCGATTCCTTGCGGCGGCATTCATCATGGTCTCGGTGGTCTCTGTCTCGGCTCAGCAAACCCGGGCCGTCACAAGCTCCGCGCTGACCGCGGACAGCATCCGCTCCGTCCTCGGAGCCAGGGATTCCGTCGTCCGTGTCATTATTGAATTCAATGAGCCGCCTCTCTTTGTGTTGAACAAGCAGGGACTCGCTAAAACCGACATTGCGACGTACAACAATCGCTTTGCTACGCTGGCCGGCGATCTTGCCAAAGCCGGGATTGCAACGTACGCCGAAGCGACCTCGGAGATGCGGACATTCACGCGCGTGTTCTTCGGCGCCGGAATGACCGTCCGCTCCTCGGCCCTTCCCGACATTGCGCGCCTTCCGTACGTCAGGGCCGTGCATGCCGACAAGATGGTCCATGCCGCGCTGAGCAAGTCCACGACGCAAATCGGCGTGCCCGAAGTATGGCAGACGTTCGGAACGCAGGGACAGGGAGTGCGCGTCGGGGTCATTGACACCGGCATCGATTATCTGCATTCGGCGCTTGGAGGAGGATTTGGAGAGGGATTCAAGGTGGCGGGAGGATACGATTTTGTGAACAACGATCCTGATCCGCTCGACGACAACGGACACGGAACCCATGTTGCAGGAATCATCGCGGCCGACACGGACACGATCAAGGGTGTGGCCCCGAAGGCAACGCTCTATGCGTACAAGGTCCTCGGTGCGAACGGGAGCGGACTCGAAAGCGATGTCATTCTGGCCGTGGAGCGGGCGGTGGATCCGAACGGAGACGGGGATCCATCCGACCGGCTTGACATTGTCAACCTGAGCCTCGGATCGAGCACAGGCTCCTCCACCGATCCCGGTTCCATTGCCGTGGATAACGCGTCCCGCCTCGGCGTTCTCTTTTGCGTCGCGGCCGGAAACTCAGGCTACCCGCTAACCAACCATCAGAACAACTACTTTCTTGACGGATCGGCAAGCGTGGGGAGCCCCGGGACTGCGCTTCTTGCTCTCACGGTGGGTGCTGTCGACTCAGTGGACCAACTTGCGCTGTTTTCCTCGAAGGGACCAAACCGTCATGCCTTTGGAATTAAACCTGACGTCGTTGCTCCCGGCGTCAACGTGGTCTCCACGTTTCTGAACGGCACGTACCGGGGACTGAACGGCACGTCGATGGCCACGCCCATGGTGGCCGGTGTCGCCGCCCTTCTGAAGAGCGCGCATCCCGACTGGTCCTCCACACGCATACGGTCGGCGATCGTCAACACAGCGAAGGACCTTGGCCTTTCGGCGTTTCATCAGGGAACCGGCCGCGTCCGTGCCCTGGCAGCCGCGTCGAACAGCGCGTGGACCGTCCCAACGAGCTTCAGCTTCGGACTGGCTGATCCCGCATTGTCATCCTGGACAAGGGCGGAAACGCTGTACGTCCACAACGGGCATGCCTCCCCACAGACATTCCAAACGACAGTTTCGGGAATTCCGGCGGGAGCCACGCTGAATGTCTCCCCATCTTCGTTCAGCGTGAATCCCGGTGATTCCGCACGGGTCATCGCAACCCTGTCTGTCAACTACGGGTCCATTCCGCTGGCCGACGGCGACATCCTTCGTTTCCCGGGCAGGATCAGGTTCGCCGGCACAGTCGATACCCTGCACGTGCCCTGGGCCTTCGCACGCGGCGCTCGCTTGACGCTTTCGTTCAACGAACCGTCCCCTGAGTTCATTCTCTATGGAGGGCCAACCTATTCCCACAGCTCCGAACGCAGGGTTCATTGGTCATCTCTCACTTCCGCCCATTACTACGGGCTTGCAAAGCAAGCGTATGGAGTCCTGACGGCCTTTCGTTCCGCCACGGGGCCCGAGAAGTTCGTAATCAAGGAACAGGCAGTCCTCTCCGACGACGAAATCATCCCGATCAATTCCGGAAGTGCCACCGCTCCGCTGATTTACAAAAGCGTGGACCATGCGGGGACACCGTTGGCCGCGTACCCGGCCCGAAAGAAGGTTCTTGTAACGAGCATTCCGCAATTTGGAGATTGGTGCCCCGTGTTTCCCGGCGCCAACGACACGTTGCTGTTGTCTCCCGTCCCCGCCTCCTATGTCTTCCGGCCCATCGAATATCAATTCGACCTGGCGGGCACGGCATCGTTTCACATCGCCCAGTTTGCACCCTTCTCTTCTCTTGCGTCGCCAAGGATTCTCATCAACACGCCATCTGAATTTGTAAGCCAACGATTCCATGTGAAGGTTCCGCCCGGCGCTCCGCAAACCATCGTGATCAGCGAGTTCTTCTCGTACAAGGAAATGCCGGGCCCCGATGGCCCGATGGGTGGCCTGGTGGGCATCAGCTACGAGGCGGATACGTTGACCGTGACGGACGACGAAGTGAGGTTCAACGGATATTTCGGCCGTTCGCCCAGCGTGGAAGACGTGGCCCTGACGTTTCACACGACTTCCGATCTTGCCGGGCTGACGCTCGATCTGTCCACTCCTCCGATCATGCTCTCCAACGACAGCCTTCTGGCCACCACACGCATCAATGCCCAGATAACCACGAGGAAATCACCTTCAGCGGGAACGATGTTGTTTGGGACGCCGCCGATTCACATGTTTGTGCCCTGGTACAACAACATCTTCAGCGGAGCATCCCTGCATTTCCAGACCCTGTTTCGCGGGATGCAACGGGAGACGAGACACAAGGACGTGAACACCGGGACCTACAGCATCTATAACGCCGCCGGGGACCTTGTGTTCACAAATCCCCTGAACGATTTTCCGAGGAGCCCGCGGGAATTAACCCCGGAACGCTACAAGGTTGTCATGACAGCCTCCAACCATCGTCTCGGTCCTCTACAGGGACAGGTGAAGCTCACGTCAGAATTTGACCTTGGTGCCGTGCCGGCAATCCCGCCCACAGTCACGTCATTTCAGGTGCTCGACGCGTCGGGCCAGCCCAGGCATGCCATCAAGCCCGGCGCCCCGGCAAGTCTGCTGTTTTCCGGGCTTGTCCTTCATCTGCTTCTTGATTCAAATCTGCCCCTCGCTGATTCCACAAAGGCATGGTATCGCCTGCATGGATCTGCGGACTGGCTTCCGCTGACGGTTCAGGCAATCGGCCACGACTCAACAAGGGAGGGCTCAGTGTTCAGGGCCGACCTCTCCGCCGCGACCGTTCATGATTCTGCAGCCGTCGATTTGCGCGTCTACCTGAAGGAACGAAGCGGGTTCTGGACAGAATATGAGATCTCGCCGGCCTTTGGCGTAGGCACATGGCTCGGGGAGTTTCAGGATCCCACCAACATTGGCAAGAATCCTGCGATTCCGGTTGCCTTCGGCCTCGAGCAGAACTACCCCAACCCGTTCAACGGACTCTCCACCATCGAATTCTCGATCGACAAACGAAGTCCGGTGTCATTAAAGGTTTATGATCTTCTCGGCCGGCAGGTTCATGTCCTGCTTGACGAAGAACGGCTTCCCGGCCTCCATCGCGTCACATGGAATTCCGGCTCTCTTCCCAGCGGTGTGTATTTCTACCGCTTACAGTCCGGCTCCCGCACTGCAGTGCGAAAAATGGTGCTCGTGCGGTAATCCTCGGAACGATTCCGATTACTGTATTCCTCTCTCTCCCGCATTTCTTTCTTGCGCACGCGGTTTCGGCATCCTAGATTGCAGTGGGGTGTGTTCCGTTCTCTCGCATAACCACTGCAACAGTATCCGACAGAGGAAACGCCATGAATTCATTCCGGATTTCCTCCATTCTTCTTGCCCTTGCGATCATCCACTTCATCACGCAGGCCCAGATCACCGTTTCCCAGAGCCAGTTCCAGCAGGTGTTCGACGTTGGACGCATTGTGACACTCCGGATTGACACGACCTTCAACCGGACCACGGTCAATGTTGGAAATAGAGGTGGTTCCAACGAATACGACTTCAGCATGCTCAAGTTTGCCGAATGGTTCACGGACACGGTGAAATCAATCTCCGCGTATCCTTACCTGGCTTCGCGATATGATGCGGGCGGCATGACATTCAGAATACCGTTCGGCGGAGGAATCGAACATCCTGTCATTTACTTTGAGAACTCCTCCATGACCATGGGGGGTGATTTCGGTTTGATACACCCGGACACCCTTTCGTTCTCACATTCCAATCCACACGAAGTGTTCGTCAGGTTTCCGGTCACGTACGGGGATTCGCTCTATCAGACCAGCATGGTCACCGACACGGTCTTGATCCTGGGAAGCGTCGCGTACAGCGAAGCCAACAACATCAGCTCCAGCGTGGTCGTGGACGGATGGGGGACGATCAAGATCACGGAAGGGCTGACGGAAGATTGCTTACGATTCCGGTTCACCGAGCATGTGTCCGGGACGTATAAGGAGTTTCGGTACCTCACCGGCTCGGGGCGGATGCTCATCGTAACGTCGGATATCTCCCAGCCTGACGAAGGCGACGTCGTTCTCGACAGTCCGGTTCAGTACGTGGCTCCCAGTGTACTGACCTCGGTCCCTCGCGTTTCGGTCACACCCGACACGCCGGTTCTCGATCAGAATTATCCTAATCCGTTCAATCCCTCCACCGAGATCCGGTTTTATCTTCCCGAACGTTCCGAAGTACGGCTTGCCGTGTTTTCGATTCTGGGCCAGGAGATCGATGAGCTTCTGAGCGGGCGGGTTTCCTCGGGATGGCACACCCTCCGATGGGATGCGTCGCAACATCCGGCCGGGGTGTACTTTCTGAGATTGGAGACGCCAGAAGGGGTGGAGACGAGGAAGATTGTGCTCGTAAGGTAAATCACGCAATCCGGAGACGTCAACCCTGCTTTCTTGGAGCAATATCCACCACCCGGGACGCTGAACATCCGGCTCCACCGGTGCGCAGTTCCTTGCATCTTCCCCCTTTCTCCCCTACCTTCATCGCCGATTGCATCATCCATACTTGGAGTGGTACACGTAATGGCACGCCTTACGCTCCTGTCCCGCCTCGTTGTCGTTGCCGTTCTTTTCTACTCCCTCGGCGTCCTCCTCTTTCTCGCCCTCTCCCCTGATCAGTTCCAGTGGGACTTCAAGACCTATTACTACGCGGCGGATGCGTTTCTTCAGGGGCAGAATCCCTATTCTCTCGAAACGTTGAAGGCATTGTCGGGCGACCAGGTTCAATTCTGCTACGTCTACCCGCCCCTGACGCTCTGGGCTTTTGTTCCGTTTGCTCTCCTTCCCGCTCAGTCTGCTACGGCGGTGTTTCTGGTCTTGAAAGCCATCGCTGCGGTAATCCTCATTCGGTTCTGGGCGACACGCTTCCTCAAAGAACCTCGATGGCCCCTCTTCGCGTTGTTCTGCCTCTTCGGTATGAACGCCGCATTGTACACGGATTTTTCCGCCGGGAACATTTCTGTTTTTGAGGAATTGGTGCTCTGGGCTGCCTTCTGGTTCTTTCTCCGTGAACGCTATGGGATGTTTTGTGCCTTCATCCTCATCGCCGCCTCGTTCAAACTCACCCCGCTCTTGTTCCTCGCCCTCCTCTGGCTCAGCGACCACCCGCGCCGACACCGTCTGATCGCTCTCTCGACAGCAGTCTTCGCCGGATCCCTTGTTCTGACGGCCCTCGTCAGTCCGAATCTGTTTTTCTCGTTCCTCGACAATCTCGATCAACCTGCGGGCAGAGGAATCGTTAATCCCTCGTCCCTCATGTTTTTCACCTCCGGCTTCGAACGCCTGGGAGCGCTAACGGGAATGAACCTTCCTTCGATCATTCCGATCCTTGCTTACCTGGCCTTCGTTGTGATCCTGACGGTCACCGCGCTGCGAACCGTACGTCCGCATCTTGCCGGCCGTGATCCCGACACAAGAATGATCGTCCTTTTTTTTCTCATCGTGACGTCTTGCCTCATTCTCCCCCGCTTTAAGGACTACTCCTTCATTCTTCTCATCCTACCGGCGTATTTTGTTGTTTTCAGATCACGACTTCAGTCCGCTCCCCTTCTGCTCGGCCTCTTCATGATGCCTTTCCATTCCGCCCTCCCGGGCCTTGCGTTCGTCCAAACCCTGGCAAACTATTCCTCCCTCCTCCTTGCAGGTCTGCTCTTTTACCTGTATGCGAGGGAGATCAGGGGCTCGTCGCCCTTGAATCTGCATTGAGGAATAAGGTCGGGAAGAGCACGGATCGACACGAAGGCGGACGGAACAGTTTTCTTGCATCTTCTCGCATTCTCCTGTACCTTTTCTCCCGCAGTTCTCCACATTCCAGCATTTCAAGTATTTCAATATTCCAGAATTCCATCATTTTCCGCCTCCGCTCTATGATTGAGCTTCTTTGACGGCTTCCTCCGTTTTCCTTCGGCGGACACGACGGCGATTCCAACACGGTCAATCATAAAACCCTCAATCCCACAATCGTCAAATCTTCATGTCCACTCCTCCCGCTTCACTCGATCGGCTCTGTGTCAACACGATCCGCACGCTCGTCATGGATGCCGTCCAACAGGCAAAGTCAGGACATCCCGGCATGCCCATGGGCGCCGCTCCAATGGCCTATGTTCTTTGGACCGAGTTCCTGAAACACAACCCGGCCAACCCTCGTTGGCATAACCGCGACCGGTTCATCCTCTCAGCGGGACATGGCTGTATGTTGCTCTACAGTCTCTTGTATCTGACGGGGTACAACCTGACGCTGGACGATCTGAAGAACTTCCGCCAATGGGGAAGCAAAACCCCCGGACATCCGGAATCGCATCTGACCGAGGGCGTGGAAACGACGACCGGACCTCTGGGCCAGGGCTTCGCGAACGGGGTCGGAATGGCTATTGCCCAACAATACCTTGCCGCCCGCTATAACCGTCCCGGCTATCCCGTTGTGGACTACACGATCTACGCCATCGTGAGCGACGGCGACCTCATGGAAGGCGTCGCTTCAGAAGCGGCCTCTCTCGCCGGCCACCTGAGACTCGACAATCTCATCTATCTATACGACGACAACCGCATCAGCATCGACGGATCGACCGACCTCGCCTTCACCGAGGATGCCGGGAAACGGTTCGAGGCCTATGGATGGGATGTACAAACGGTGAGCGACGGCAACAATCTGGAGGCGATCCGGAATGCGATCAGAGAAGCGAAGGCCACCAAAGGCAAGCCGCATCTGATCAAGGTGAGGACACACATCGGATACGGCAGTCCGAACAAACAGGACACAGCCGAAGCGCATGGAGCGCCGTTGGGGGAAGACGAAGTGAAGGCCACAAAGAAGAATCTCGGATGGAATCCCGAAGCACGGTTCCTCGTGCCGGAAGAAGCATTAGAACATTTCCGAAGGGCCGCGGAGAACGGCAGAAAGGTGGAATCAGAGTGGAACTCGCTTATGCAGAGGTATCGTGCTGAGTTTCCCGAACAGGCCGACGAACTCGAACATGTTCGCAAGGGGGAGTTCGGGAAGGCGTGGAAACAGGCCATTCCGGCCTTCTCCGACGCCATGGCAACGCGGGAAGCCTCGGGCAAAGTGCTGAACGCCATCGCACCCCATTTGCCCACGCTCGTCGGTGGATCCGCCGACCTCACGCCCTCAAACAACACTTATCTCAAGGGCATTGCAGAATTCCAACCCGGCTCCCGTCACGGCCGCAACCTGAGATTCGGCGTGCGCGAACACGCCATGGGATCGATTCTGAACGGCATCGCCCTGACCGACGGCATGATACCGTACGGAGGCACGTTCTTGATCTTCTCTGAGTACATGCGCCCGCCGATCCGCCTCGCCTGCATCATGGGCATCCGTCCGATCTACGTGTTCACCCACGACAGCATTGGACTCGGGGAGGACGGTCCAACGCATCAGCCCATCGAGCAGCTCGCCTCGCTTCGGTCCATCCCGAACATGACGCTCATTCGTCCGGCAGACGCGAACGAAACAGCGGTCGCCTGGAAGGTGGCCATCGAGCACAAGGGTGGACCGGTGGCGCTGGCGCTGACAAGGCAGAAAGTGCCTCTCATCGATCGTTCGCGCTACGCGTCTGCCGAAGGGTTGTCACAGGGGGCGTATGTTCTGGCGGAGAGCGGAGGTACACCGGACCTGATCCTGATAGGAACCGGCTCGGAACTCCAGCATGCGCTCGCGGCCTATGAGGTTCTGACAAAGGAAGGAACGAAGGTGCGTCTGGTCAGCATGCCGTCGTGGGAGCTGTTCGAGCGACAATCGTCCGAATATCGGGAATCTGTTCTTCCTTCAAACGCGCGAAAGCGGATTGCCGTGGAAGCAGGCGTTGCTCAGGGATGGCACAAATACATCGGCGACGAGGGAGAGATCATCTGCATGACGCGTTTCGGTGCATCCGCGCCGGCAGACAGGTTGATGAAGGAGTTTGGATTTACGACGGAGAGAGTTTTGGAGAGCGCGAGGAAGAAGCTGGGGAAAAAACTGAAATAGTAAGAAGCAAGAAGTGGGAAGGTGACATGACGAAGTCGCCACCAAAGCACGTACAGCGGTTCAACGGGCTTTACACTTTCCCGATTCTCGCTTCTGACTTCTCACTGTTTCTAATTAACCTTCGCAATCGACGCCCAATCCCCCAGCGTCTGATCCCACTCGGCGACAACTTGCACGGGATTCTGCCCATCAAATCCCACCACGCTTCCATACCCCACAAAAATGATCTTGTTGGGCGGCTGGACATTCGGATAAATCCGGATCCGGTCGGTGACCGTGAACCGCGCAGCGGCTTCAAAACCGTTGAAGCTCCCCTCTCCGCCGCCGATGCTCTTCGGCTTTGAGTAGTACTTCTTTGCCTCACCAACGACGGTCTGCATTTGCACAAGAACCATATCCCGCTCGTTCGACTGATTGAATGCCGCAACAAGCCGGATGCCTGTGACAATGGCAAGTCCTGCAACAAAGACAACAAGCACAATAATCAGAAGTTGCTGAGAGCCCATGGTACGTCCCTAATTGATCCTGAGACCTGACGATCCAATTTCCCCCAGGATGGCTGACGATCGTTTTCCCACGACCGTCAACCTCCACCGTGTTTCGGCATTCTTCTCCGCGCAGTAGCGCGCAAGCTGAGTGATAATGCCGATCTTTTCATCCCGTTCCTTGGAATCCCACGCTGTCTCGTTCACTACGAGCCGGGCCTGCGGAACGTCAAACGCGTCGACGAGCCCCTCCGCCTGCCATCGTGCAACGATCGGATCCACAGCGTTGATGTTCTCCGGGATAGCCACCCGGTCGACAATCTGAAGATAATCATAGACGAGGTACGACAACCCGAAAATGCCGATCGCAAAAAGAGTGATGATGATGATCCTTTGTCGCCGATCTTCCGCCTCTGCCTGATCAATAGTTCTTACGGCCATTGTCCTTCGAACCAGGATTTGATTGTTGCAATGCCCATCCCGCCGTTGGCGGAATGTCGTTTCCCTTATTAGCCCCCGCGGGAATCGGGAGGTTTCATAATGTACAGCGCACAGTCGAAATTTGCAACCCCTCCGAGGAGCAATCCATCCTCGTTTTTCCTTGCTTCTATTCGTCAAAAATCATACCGTTACCCGGAGGTCCAGCGCCCCACCCTCTTTCTTGCACCTTATGGGAAATAGATTGAGATTCATTTCATGCGAACGTGTGAAAGGGATCACCATGGCAACTTTCACCCTGACCATCAACGGAAAAAAACGGACGGTTGACGCCCCGCCCGAGATGCCCCTCCTCTGGGTTCTTCGTGACCTGCTTGGCCTGACGGGGACGAAATTCAGCTGTGGCCGCGGTCTCTGCGGATCCTGCACTGTCCTCCTTGACAACGAAGCCACCAGGTCCTGCGTCACGGCCGTCGATTTTGCCGCCGACAAAAACATCACAACCATCGAGGGACTTGCGGCAGACAAAAAGCATCCGCTCCTTGAAGCGTGGATCGAGGAGAACGTCTCGCAATGCGGGTATTGCCAGCCGGGACAGATACTCACCGCCGCTTCCCTTCTCCACAGGAAGTCGAATCCGACCGACACCGACATCGAGGCCGCGATGGCCATGACGCTGTGCCGGTGCGGAACATATCCGCGCATCCGGAAAGCCATCAAGAGCGCCGCATCCAGACGGGCCGGCTCCGGAGGTGGACAATGAACCCTGTGACGATTTCACGACGCGATTTCATCAAGGTTGCCACGGTCGCCGGCGGCGGCCTGATGCTGGGATTCCGGCTCCAGTCTGATACCGACGCATCTGCCCCCGCGGACTTTGCTCCCAACGTGTGGCTCAGGATTGCTTCGGATAATACCGTGACCATCACTGTGGCGCGTTCGGAGATGGGCCAGGGTGTGTGGACCTCCCTCCCCATGATCGTTGCCGAGGAGCTGGACGCCGACTGGAACATGGTCAGAATCGAGCAGGCGGATGCGCACCCGGTGAAGTACGGGAGCCAGTCCACGGGAGGCAGCTTCAGCGTGCGCGGCTCGTGGCAGACGTTGCGCATGGCGGGGGCAACGGCACGGGACATGCTGTTGACTGCGGCGGCAAGCAAGTGGAAGGTTGCGAAATCGAACTGCACGGCCGCGAAGAGCTTCGTTCACGGTCCTGGCGGAAGAAGACTCTCCTATGGTGAGCTCACGCTTCATGCCGCGGAGCTTCCCGTTCCCAGCTCGGTCAAGCTCAAGGAGGAGAAAGACTTCACCCTCATCGGCACACGGGTGCGGAAGCTCGACGCTCCCGCCAAAGCTTACGGCACAGCAACGTTCGGCCTGGACGTCCGCCTCCCCGGAATGTTGTTCGCATCGATCCAGAAGTGCCCGGTTTTCGGCGGAACGGTGGCTTCGTTTGATGCTTCTGCTTCAAGGAAAATTCCCGGCGTCGTGGACGTTGTTCAGGTTGAGAACGGCATCGCGGTGATCGCCACCAATACGTGGGCCGCTTTTCAGGGACGCGAGACGTTACAGGTGGCGTGGAATGAGGGAAAGTGGGCCAGCCAGTCGAGTGCGGCGATTCGCAAGATGTTTGAATCCGCCCTTGCCAATCGCGGGACGGTGGAAAACTACGCAGGGAATGCCGAGACCGCTCTTGCGTCCGCTGCTACAACCCTGGAGGCCACGTATGAGGCACCGTTTGTCGCCCATCAAACGATGGAGCCGATGAACTGCACGGCGTGGGTGCGCGAGGGTTCCTGCGAGATCTGGGCACCGACACAATCGCCCCAGCCCATCCAGAACCAGGCCGCGCAGATCCTTGGCCTGCCTCTCGACAAGGTCGCGGTGCATGTGACGCTCATGGGCGGAGGATTCGGGCGGAGGTTAAATCCGGATTTCGGGATCGACGCCGTCCGCGTGGCAAAGGCGATCGGAAAACCGGTGCAGGTCGTGTGGACTCGTGAGGATGACACCCGGCATGACTGGTACAGGCCCATGACGTTGAACATTCTGAAAGCGGGGCTGGACAAGGATGGGAGGCCTGTGGCGTGGATGCACAGAATCGCTGGCCCTTCTTCTCGAGGACTCGTTACAGGGGGATCGACGCCTCCATATGACATTCCGAACTTCCTCATCGAATCTCACATCCTCGAAACCGGCGTTCCCATCGGTGCCTGGCGCTCCGTGGGGCCGTCTCAGAACGGATGGATCGTGGAGAGTTTCATCGACGAACTGGCCCATGCGGCCCGCAAGGATCCGCTTGAGTACCGGAGGAGCCTTCTCTCAAAGTCGCCAAGGCTCAAGCGGACTCTGGAGTACGCGGCCGAGATGGCCGGATGGAGCAACCCTCTGCCCAAAGGAAAAGGCCGGGGGATCGCATGCGTGGATTCTTTCGGCAGTACATGCGCCCAGGTGGCTGAAGTTTCGGTTGCCAACGGAAAGATCACCATCGACCGGATTGTGGTTGCCGTCGATTGCGGGCCCGCCGTGAATCCCGATACCATCGAAGCGCAAATCGAGGGGGCCATTGCCTATGGGCTGAGCGCCGCACTCAAGGACGAGATCACCATCGACAAGGGCAGGGTACAGCAGGAGAGTTACGACGATTACAGGATGCTCCAGTTCGACGAGATGCCGGAGGTTGATGTGCATATCGTCCCGAGCACGGAGCCCGTAGGTGGAATCGGGGAACCGGGCTTGCCGCCCGTGACACCAGCTGTTTGCAACGCGGTCTTCATGGCAACGGGGAAAAGGATTAGAAAATTGCCGTTTAGGTTGGGTTGAGCTCCCTCCAAAACATCCTCAACACGTGGCATCGGCTTGACCAGCCTGAAAAAGCCGTGCTCGCAACGCTCGTGAAGGTTCAGGGCTCATCCTACCGCAAGCCCGGCGCCCGGTTCCTCGTCACCGAAAGAGGCACCGTGGGGGCTGTGAGCGGAGGATGCCTCGAGCAGGACCTGGTCCAGAAGGCGCGCGGTCTCGGTTCCGGGGCACAAATTGCCGTCTTCGATATGACCGGTGAGGGCGATGAGCTGTGGGGATATGCGGAAGGATGCAACGGCGTCCTGCATATTTTGCTCGAGCGGCTCGGAACAACAGAGTCCCACCAGCTGGAGCTTATTGAAGATGTTTTTCGCCGCCGCTCCCCCGGCGTGATTGCCACGGTCATTCAGGTCCAGGGGGAACTGAAGGTCGCCGTGGGTTCAAGAGTTCTCATGTTCCCGGGAGGCAGAATTCAGGAAACGATTCTGAGTCCGTTCGTCGTTTCACCAGTGGTCGAACACGCCGCCGGAACGATAAACGAGTCGTCGCATGTCCGGCGGTTTCAGTTCACAGAAGGTGCAATCGAAGTATTCTTCGAAGTGGTACATCCCCCGATTTCGCTTACGGTCCTTGGCGCCGGCGAGGATGCCGTCCCGGTCTGTCGGATCGCAAAAGAGTTGGGTTGGGACCTTACGATCATCGACCATCGTCCCGCTTTTGCCGTCGAAGAGCGGTTCCCGGGAGCCAGGATCGTCCTGGTCGAGCCGGAAAAGATCCCGGAACACCTGAACGCCGATCGGCGGGCTGCCGCTGTCATCATGACGCACAGTCTGCGGCACGACCAGGTCTATCTTCCTGCTGTTCTGGCCCGGCCGTTCGCGTATGTCGGTCTGTTGGGTTCCAGAGACCGTTTCAAAGCTCTCATGGGCCGGCTGGAAGAGGCGGGTATCCCTTTGAACGAGTCGGATCGATCCCGCGTTTACACGCCGGCAGGACTCGACATCGGATCGGAGTCTCCGGAGGAGATTGCGCTCGCCATTGTGTCGGAGATCCAGTCCGTGATGCAACACCGGAACGCGGGATTTCTCCGCAACACCGCCGAACCCCGCGTGACTCCCGACCCCTGACTTCTGATGGGTTCTCTGATCCCGACTCGCAACTCCCACTCCTCTTTCCCGTATGCGCATTGACCGTCACAGTTCTCCACAACAATCTCACGATCATCCCATGCACCCCGTTGCCAGGCTCACGCTTTCTCTTCTTAGTTTCTCTCTCACACAGCAATCCACCGTTCTCGGACAAGAACGCGAGAGGAGCAAGATTCCGGACGAGTATAAATGGGACCTCACGCACATCTATCCATCCGATGACGCCTGGAAGAAGGAGAAGGAGCGGATCGTGGCGATGTTTCCGGGAATTGATCAGTACCAGGGCAGGCTTGGATCCTCCGCCAAAAGCCTCCTTGGCTGTCTGGATCTCGTGACAAACCTGTCCAAAGAGCTCAGCCGGTTGTACAGCTACGCGAGCATGGCGTCGGACCAGGATACACGGGACTCAAAATACCTGGGCATGGTTCAGGAACTCAGCCAGATCTACTCCGATTTCGGTGCCCGGGCCTCGTTCCTTGAGCCGGAAATCCTGAAGATCAGCCGCACGACCATCGACGGATTCCTGGCGGAGGAAAAGGGCCTTGGAGTGTACCGGCAGTACCTCGATGACATACTCCGCAGAAAAGATCACACGGGCACAGAGGCAGAGGAAAAAATCATTGCCGACGCATCTCTCATGTCCGATGCCCCCGGCGCGATCTACAACATCTTTTCCAACGCCGATTTTCCCGATCCCGAAGTGACGCTGAGCGACGGGAAGACCGTCAAGCTCGACAAGGCTTCTTTTTCGCTCCACCGGGCCTCACCGAACAGAGAGGACCGAAAGAAAGTCTTCGCCGCGTTTTTCGGCAGAATTCACGAATTCCGCCGGACGTTCGGCACACAGCTGAATGCCGAGGTGAAGAAGAACATGTTTTACAAGAGGGCCCGAAAGTACGAGAGTTGCCTCCACTCGGCGTTGGACGGAAGCAACATTCCCGTTGCAGTGTACTACAGCCTCATCGAGAACGTCAACAAGAACCTCGCGACATTTCATCGTTACCTGAAGCTTCGCAAACGCATTCTGGGGCTGGAGGAACTTCACTATTATGATCTTTACGCGCCGCTTCTGAAAGACGTGGAATTGAAGTACTCCGTGGAGGAAGCCCGTGACCACATCCTTGCTTCCCTCGCCCCCCTGGGCGAAGAGTATCTTAGCGTAAGCCGCAAGGCCTTTTCGGAACGCTGGATCGACATGTTTCCAAATGAAGGAAAGCGATCCGGGGCCTATTCGAACGGGTCTGCCTACGACGTGCATCCTTACATGCTCATGAATTACAACGGCAAGTACGAGGACATGAGCACGTTGACCCACGAACTTGGCCATACCATGCACAGCTGGTTCTCGAACAAGACCCAGCCCTATGCGACGGCCAACTATGCCATCTTTGTTGCCGAAGTGGCGTCAACGTTCAACGAGGCCCTGCTCATCGACTACATGCTCGGCCGGATCAGGGACAACGAGACGCGCCTTTCCCTCCTGGGCAATTATCTTGAGGGAATCAAGGGGACGGTGTTTCGGCAGACGCAGTTTGCGGAATTCGAGCTCCGGATTCACGAGATGGCCGAGCGCGGCGAACCGCTGACGGGTGACGCGCTCGATTCGCTCTATGAAAACATCACGAAACGCTACTACGGCCACGATCAGAGTGTATGCATCGTGGACGACGAAATCACATCCGAATGGGCCTACATTCCGCATTTCTATTATAACTTCTACGTGTACCAGTACGCAACCTCGTTCACAGCCTCCGCCGCGTTGTCCGAGCAGGTGAAGTCCGGGGACAAGAACGTGGTACGCCGGTACATCGACTTCCTGTCCTCAGGCAGTTCCGACTATCCGATCAATCTTCTGAAGAAGGCCGGCGTGGACATGACCAGCGGGGAACCGTTCGAGCTCACGATGAAGAAGATGAACAGGGTGATGGATGAGATGGAGAAGATTCTGAAGGAGATGGGGAGGTAGGAAATTTTCAATTCTCAACTTTAAATTTGCAATTCTAGATTTTCAATTTTGTGCCCCACATCGTCCTCCTCGCCGCCGGTGCATCCGAACGCCTCGGGAGCCCCAAACAGCTTCTGCCCTATCAAGGGACGACGCTGATCCGCCACCTGGTCAAGGTCGCCCTTGATTCGCGGGCGCGGGGGGTGACGATTGTTCTGGGGGCCAACGCGGATCTCATCGAGCCGGAGATTGCCCGCATGCACGTGAATATTGTGCGGAATCCTGAATGGAAGACCGGCATGGCCTCGTCGATCCGGGCCGCCCTTGAAGCTGTCCGCGATTTCGCAAATGCCGTGTTGTTCATGGTTTCAGACCAACCTCTCGTCACAACGCCCTCTCTCAATTCGATCATTGATCGTTTTCGGGACTCCGGAGGACAGATCGTTGCATCCGGGTATGCGGGCACGGTGGGCATCCCGGCCCTCTTTCCAAAGCGATTCTTCCCCGAGCTGCTGCAGCTCACAGGCGATGCCGGCGCAAAGTCCATTCTTCTCCGGCACCGTCAGGAACTCATTGCCATCCCGTTCCCCGACGGGGCCGTGGATATCGACACTCTGAGCGATTTGAAAAAGCTCCTCGGGAATTCGGGCAATTCCGGTTCGTGAGCCTTCCATTTGGAGCCGCCTCCACCATTCACCGAGAGCGGCCGCTCACTCGCCGATTTCGCGGACACTTTTCTCCCGGGAATCCCGTATGTTGGAGAAAAGAACAATCGGAGATTCCCCCATGACCTGTGCATCACGATCACTCAGCACCCCGCGGATGGTGTGGGGAGCGGTGTTGCTTCTGCTGGGTGCCATTCTTCTTCTGGACAACCTTAACATTGTGTATCTTGGTCGCGCCTGGGACCACTGGCCTCTGATCCTCGTAGCAATCGGCGTGGGACGACTCCTCGCCGCGGGCCACTGGCGCGAATGTGGAAGCGGACTGTGGTGGATTCTGATAGGACTCTGGCTCGAAGTGTCCATTCATCGCTTTTGGGATCTCGGATTCCGGGAATCCTGGCCAATATTGCTCATCGGCATCGGCACCAGCATGGTTCTGAAGTCCTTGCGCAGGGGAACGCAGTCCTCGACGACCACTTCGGATTCCCTGCAAGGCGACCGAGCACTGGAACAAGGAGAACGCTCATGAATTCCACGAGGCAGATTTCCGTCCAATTCGTTCTGGGATTGTCGGTCATTCTCATCGGTACGCTATTGATTCTGGACAATCTGGACATCATGTATGCGCGCGACTATCTGCGCTATTGGCCCGCGCTTCTTGTGTTTGTCGGCCTGGTCCAACTCGCCCAGCCCCGAAGGACTCCAGGCCGGGTCATGGGCTTGATCCTCGTAAGCGTCGGCGGGCTGATGCTTCTGGACCGGTTCGATCTCATTGATTTCTCGTTCTGGGATTTGTGGCCGGTGATCATCATCATTTTCGGACTGAGCCTCCTGCGCGGCTCCCGGATGCGGGGTGGCATCTGGACGGGACGGACGGAGAGCGACGGGGATTCGTACGTGCGCGGGATTGCAATCCTTGGCGGGTATGCGCGGCGCAACACATCAGGGGCTTTTCGCGGGGGTGAGCTCACGGCGGTAATGGGCGGGTGTGACCTCGACCTGCGCGGGGCAACCATGGACGGCGACGAAGCCACGATCGATATCTTCGCCATGTGGGGTGGAATCTCGATCAAGGTCCCTGAAGATTGGGCAGTGGTGGTAAATGTCGTGCCGATCATGGGCGGTGTTGAGGATAAGAGCCATCCGGCGAAGACCGGCAAAATCAAGCGCCTGATCCTGACCGGCTATGCGATCATGGGCGGAGCAGAAGTGAAGAATTGAAGCACGACATTCCCCGTTCCGTTGTTTCCTCAGGCAGGGGCGGGCCACTTCGAATCTGGAAACAACCGGGAAAAGGGAATGGCGGCGTCGCCATCGACCCCTCACGTTCGCATTTCGATACTTGGATTTGTTTCGGATTTGAGAGATTCGGATTTCGAGCTTTCCCCAATGCATCCCATCCTCTCTGAACGCCGCATTTTTCTCCTCTACCTCGCCATCTGGGGTGGTGGAGGAGGATTTTTGGCCGTCCTCCTCTCGACGACGGGAATGACGCCGGGCACGGCCGCGGTTGTCGCCGTGCCGATGATGCTTGTCTATGCATTCATGTGCCTCGCATCGTACTACCTTTGCCGCACCTTCCCCCTCAGAGACACCAACGTTCTTCGCCTCCTCGTCATCCACAGTCTTGCCGGCGCCGTGACAAGCACCCTCTGGATTTCGCTCGGACGAACCTGGGTTTCCCTGCTCGGTGAACTTCAGGTCTTCTCCGCTCTTCCCGGCGGATATGAACCACACATTCCTCTCCTCTTCGGCGTCGGGGTCGTGATGTTCCTCCTGTCCGTCGCGGTCAATTATTCCATCATTGCCTTCTCTGTTTCCCGTGAAGCGGAGCGTCAGGCGATGGAACTGCGCTTCCTTGCGCAGGAGGCCGAACTGCGGGCGCTCCGCTCGCAGATCAATCCCCACTTTCTCTTCAACAGTCTCAACTCCATCAGCGCCCTCACCACGCACAATCCGGAACAGGCGAGGGCCATGACAATCGGCCTGGCAGATTTCCTTCGCAGGAGTCTTGCCACAAGCTCCCTCTCCTTCATCCCGCTGAACGACGAAATCGATCTCGTCAATGCTTTTCTCTCCATCGAACGCATCCGGTTCGGGACGCGGCTTCGCGTCGAGCAGAGCGTGGATCCTGAGGCACGGTCCTGTCCGATTCCTCCGCTTCTGCTTCAGCCGCTTGTGGAAAACGCCGTTTCGCACGGCATCGGACACATCGTCAACGGCGGGACAGTTGCCATTCGCGTGGAACGCCGCGGCAGCCATGTTCTGATCGTGGTGCGCAATCCGGTCGATCCTGACCGGCCGGCCGGCCGAGGCCATGGAATCGGATTGCAGAACGTCCGCAATCGGCTGGCCGCGCTCTACGGAGGCGAAGCTCACATCGATGTCGATGCGCGGCCCGATGAGTTCCAGGTGACGCTGCATTTGCCCGCAGATGGAACCTCCGCCCACGGCGCGATGCAATTCTCGTGAACTTGGTGTACCTTCTGCCATGACCCCAGGGCGGATCCGTACGGTTATTGTGGACGATGAGGAATTGGCTCGCACGGTCGTGCGCGAGCACTGCTCCCAGCACCCGGACCTTGAGATCGTTGCCGAATGCTCGAACGGTTTTGAGGCCGTCAAAGTCCTTGGCGAGTCCAACCCGGATCTCGTGTTTCTCGACATCCAGATGCCCAAACTGAACGGGTTTGAGGTGCTCGAGTTGACCGAACGGGTCCCCGCGGTCATTTTTGTCACCGCCTACGACCAGTTTGCCCTCAAAGCCTTCGAAGTGCACGCCGTGGATTACTTGCTCAAGCCATTCAGCAAGGACAGATTTGAATCCGCGCTTTCCAGGGCGAAAGGCCGTATCGCCGGGTCATCTGCTGCCGGGGTCGGCGGGTTGCTCGAAGAAATACGGCAGAAGAACAGGCCCGTGGAAAGAATCCTCATCAAGGAGGGACCGAATGTCCGGGTCATTCCGGTGGAATCCGTGGACTACATTCAGGCTCAGGACGACTACGCGGCGATACACACCGGGGGAAAATCGTATCTCAAACAGCAGCGCATGGCAGAATTCGAACAGCTTCTTGAACCGGGGAAGTTCGTGCGCGTCCATCGGTCATACATCGTCAACATTGACCGGCTTGCGAAGGTCGAGGCCTATGCCAAGAACAGCAAAATGGCGGTACTGAAGGACGGAACGCAGATTCCGGTCAGCAGGGCGGGATATGAGAAGTTAAAAACGATGTTATAGCGAGGGTATTAAGTCATTGAGTCATTGGTTCATCGGTTCACCTGATCATTTAATCAATGACCCAATGACTCACTGATTTCACAATCCGACAAACCACTAATTCAAGAGGACCTTATGCTTATCACCACGACGGCAACGCTGCAAAACAAGACCATTAAGCGGTACCTCGGCATTGTGACAGGAGAGGCCATCCTGGGGGCGAATATCTTTAAAGACCTGTTTGCAGGCATACGAGACATCGTTGGGGGACGATCGGCGGCATACGAGAAAGAGCTGCGGTCCGCCAAAGAGATCGCGATGGACGAAATGCAGCAAGAGGCGAAACGCCTCGGCGCCAACGCCATTATCGGCATCGACCTCGATTATGAAACGGTGGGTCAAAGCATGCTGATGGTCAGCGCAAGCGGGACGGCGGTGGAAGTGGAGGGGGAATGATATGATAGTCCATCATGTAGTGATATAATGACGTAATGATATAATCATGTGATCATGTGACCATTTGGGGGGTGTTATGGAGACATCTTCTGAGCAACTCAAACAGAGAACAAAACAGTTTGCTCTTGACGTCATCGGGCTTTTTCGGTCTCTACCCAGAACTGAGGAGACCCGCATTATCGGCCGACAGCTCCTGAGGTCGGCAACGTCTGTCGCAGCCAACTACAGAGCAACACGCAGGGCTCGATCGAGAGCCGAATTCCTGGCCAAACTCGGGCTGGTGGTGGAAGAAGCAGATGAGACGGTGTTTTGGATCGAACTATTGCGGGATTCTAACATTGTCGACACTCATCGTATTCAAGTTTTTGAAAGCGAATCGAATCAGCTCCTTGCCATCTTTGCGGCTTCGTGGCATACCGCCCGGAGCTCGCGCAGAGCACCGACACCCCACATCGCAACATGACCACATGACCACATCACAACATCCTCATGATTTCCCCATTTGCCCTTGAGCGCTATTTCGCCAAACACGAGTTCACCGCCCGTTTCCTCTTGAGCGCTTCCGATTGCGAAACGCTTTCACAGGCAGAGCTTGTAGGAATGGCAGACTCTAAAACACGTGATCTCTGGGAAAACCTGCGGTTGGGTTACACCGAATCGCCCGGCCATCCCCTCCTTCGCCAGGAAATCGCCAATCTCTACAAGACCGTCTGGCCTGACGATGTGCTTGTTCTGACTCCCGAGGAGGGTATTTTCATAGCTATGAGCACCCTGCTTGGGAAAAACGACCACATGATTGTTATGACCCCCGCCTATCAATCACTTTACCAGATTGCAGAACATGTCGGTGCGCAAGTTACTCGATGGGAGATCGAGACCGACGGCGTGCGATGGAAACTCGATCTCTCGGCCCTCCCGAAGCTGTGCCGTCCGGCGACCAGACTGTTGGTGATCAATGTTCCCCACAATCCGACCGGCTTCCACATCGATGCCGGGACTCAAAAGCAGATTCTCGCGTTTGCGCGTGAGAAGCGCATCGCGGTCCTTTCCGATGAGATGTACCGGTTCTCCGAATATTCGGCTGACGCCTGCCTGCCGGGATCGTGCGATCTCTATGATCAGGCGGTCACCCTCGGCGGCCTGTCAAAATCGTTCGGACTCCCCGGTTTGCGCCTTGGCTGGCTGGCCTGTAAGGACAGGAAACTCGCAGGCAGGTTTCAGATCATGAAGGACTACACCACGATTTGTCACAGCGCTCCGAGCGAGGTTCTGGGCGTGATAGCCCTGCGTGCGCGGGATCGCATTCTCGACAGGACGAGGAAGATTGTTGCAGACAACCTGGACGCCGCCGACCGGTTCTTTGCCAGGCATCATCGCTATTTTGAATGGATCAGGCCCATGGCCGGCCCCGTGGCGTTTCCGCGCCTGAAGGGCACCGATTCAATCGAGCGGTTTTGCGAGAAGCTTGTTGAATCCAAAAGCGTCCTCCTTGCACCGGGATCATTGTTTCATGTTCCCGGCAACCATTTTCGCATCGGACTCGGACGGAGGGGGTTTCCCGAGGGACTGGCCAAATTGGACGAGTTCCTCGCTGAAGAATATGCGCCGGCAATGCATGGTTAACCGTAAATGGCGAACGTCGGCTCGTTGATTCGTCCACTCGTTGATTCGTTCATTCGTTCACTCGTTTGCTCACCAACATCATCCATCATCCCATGGTCCATCCCGTCAATCTTTCCCATAAACTCTCCCTCTTCTCCGACTACTGGTCGCCGAAGATCGTCGGAGAGCTGAACGATTCGCTTGTGAAACTGGTGAAGCTCAAGGGCGAGTTTGTCTGGCATCACCACGAAAGCGAAGACGAGCTCTTTCTCGTGATCAGGGGAACGCTTCTGATGAAGTTCAGGGAGGGGGAGGTGACGATCAGAGAAGGAGAATTCATCATTGTTCCCCGCGGTGTTGAGCACATGCCCGTTGCGGACGATGAAGTTCATGTGATGCTGCTTGAGCCCAAGAGTACGGTCAATACGGGCAATGTGGCAAACGAAAGAACGGTGCGGAATCTGGATCGGATTTGACCTGCCTAAGCCAAATCGCACTTCAATGAGCGGCCATTCCAGCGGGGGTGTTATTTCCCGTGGAGGACATAGCCTGTCGACGCGCTGATTCGACCTATCGCGAACGCCTCCGTTTCAAACATCAGCACGTCGTAATAGTAGATAGACGAGTCGGCCGACTGTATTGTCAACCGCTGAGCATTCTCTCCATTGTAATGTACGATGTGCTCTCCAGGACCTCCAACCGCCAGCATGTTGGTGCTGGAAAGCCCGCCGACTCTTCTCAATTCCACCCCTGGCACATCGAATATTGGCTCCCAAACATAGGGAGCGATACGTTTCCTTACCTGCGTGCCAACAGCCGAGTAAAACTCATTCTCAATAATCACGGGCACGTCATATGTAAGGTATGGCGGAGCATCGGCAACCTCGGCTATACTCCAGCTCACCCCATCCCACTCGAGCAACGACAGGTATTCCCTCCCGTCCCCGGATCCCAGGTTCGCTCCCCACAAATAGGTTTTCTGACCCAGATTTCCGAGATATTGGCTTACAAGAATGGAGTCAGGAACCGTGTAGGGAGTCCAGGAAGACCCGTTGTAATGAAAGATCTTTCCATATGACCCGGCCACCCATACATCATTTGGAGAATTTCCCCCAATGCAGAACAAATGAACTGCCCCTTCTATTGCAATCTCCCTCCATACACCCCCATGATACCTCATCACAAAGCCGGTGAGATCGGTGAGATTATTATTGCCGGTGGTGTCTCTTACGCCAGCAATCCAAACATCATCCGGCCCGAAGCCCCAAATCCGCCACACCGTCCATTGATACGCCTGCTTGCCGGGATTGGCCACGGGAAAAGATTCTGTATATACAGCCGAGATGTCTGCCCATTCATTGCCGTCGAAATGCCAGATCTTGCCCGTGAAGAGATAAGGAGAATCAGCAACCAAGTAAACATTCTCGGGAGATGAGCCCCAGATATCGAAGGGGTAAGTATACTCTCCCAGCCCTGTCTTTGTCCATGTGTATTCTCTCGGCGTCCTTTGCTTCTCCGGCGGGACAACGGGGCTCTTGCATGCGCTTACCCACAAAAGCGAAGCCAGGATGAAGCTTGTAAGCATGGTTTTCTTCATGTTCTTTACACAAGCGGGACGGGCAGAAAAGAACCACCCGCCCCGCTTTCGCCCCGTTCTATTTCATGAAAACAAGTTTCTTTGTCAGAACCACAGGCACTCCGCCCGAAGAAGGTACAGCAGGAAGGGAGTCTCCCCCAGGCCTTGCGAATATTTCGAAATGCCGGCTTAATGTCAAGTCAACTGAAGTTCGTCCGAACACGACCCGGATTTGCCACTTTCCTTTTTTGCATGTTTCTTTGTAGTCCAAACCTTTTCCGTCTTGCCGGCATCGTAGAAGAGCAGAAGTGGGACAAAAGACGGATGCTTGCACAACAATACCCGGAGGCATGGTTGGACCGCCCAGAACCGTTCATCCCGGACATCGTTCGCCTTGCCCAGGCGGGCGATGTCACCGCCTTTGAGCAGGTGTACCGGGAACACGAGGGACGTGTTTACGCCCTCTGCCTGCGCCTTGCATCCGATCGATCGAAGGCCGAAGAACTCACGCAGGACGTGTTTGTGAAGATCTGGGAGACAATCGGCTCCTTCAGGGGCGAAAGCGCATTTTCGTCATGGCTCCACCGTGTGGCTGTGAATGTCGCCCTGGCAGCCTTCCGCTCCGAAAGCCGGTATCGTCAACGCGTGGCCAGCGTGGACGACCTCGAATGGCACGACCAGGGGTCCGCTCCCCACAACCCGGGCGAGGCGATTGACCTCGAGGAAGCCGTCAGCCGGCTGCCGCGACAGGCCCGGATCATTTTTGTCCTGCATGATGTTGAAGGATATCGTCACGAGGAGATCGCGTCCAGACTGGGTCTGGCAGTGGGAACATCGAAGGCCCAGCTTCACCGTGCACGCAAACTCCTCCGGGAGGTGTTACAGCAATGACAGATCACAGGACCCATCAGATCGACGACTATATGGACGGATTGTTGTCGGACGCCGATGTCGCCGCGATTGATAATCATTTGCGTCTCTGCGATGCGTGTCGGACGGAGTTTGACCGGATGAAACGTCTGCGCGAACAGACCTCGGGTCTCCCCCGGTCGATCAAACCCGAAAGGGATCTCTGGACCGGCGTGAAAGAGCGCATCACGGCAGGGACGATCATTCCCCTTCCTAGAGACGCCGGCCCCCGGCATGAACCACCTTCCTTGCCCCGGACGGGTCTTTCCCGCGCCCTCCGGACCGTGGCCGCCGTCGCAGCGGTGCTTGCGATGGCAGCGGTTGGCGTGTGGTGGTATCTGCTGGACCCGGGGAACGGGTGGAGCCTCGCGGTTCGGCAGGGCACCGCCTGGCTCGGATCGAGGATGATCTCCGGCGAAACGCGCATCTCCGTGGGAGAGACGCTGAAAACGGGAGAGGCGAGCTCGGCGCTGATTGAGGTCGGACTGATCGGCCATGTTGATGTCGAAGCCAACACGAGCATTCGCCTCGTACAGGCAACGCTGACAAATCACCGGCTCGCCCTTGAAAAGGGAACAATCTCCGCGCGGATCTTCGCCCCGCCGAGGCTGTTCTTCGTCGAGACCCCCTCCGCCCTCGCAGTGGATCTCGGCTGTGCGTACACGCTTTCCGTCGACGATTCAGGCAAGGGACTTCTGAGCGTAACTTCAGGTTGGGTGGCTTTGGAGTACGACGGACGCTCGTCAGTCGTGCCTGCGGGGGCTGTGTGCCGTACAAAGCCCGGATTCGGGCCGGGGACGCCGTACCAGCATGACGCTTCCGCACGACTCGTGGAGGCGCTGGAGCGGCTTGACTTCAGCGGAGTCCAGGACGCGCTGGATGTCGTGCTTGCGGAGGCGAGAAACATGGATTCCATCACGCTCTGGCATCTCTTCCTTCGTTCCAAAGGAACGGATCGCGAGAGGATCTATGACCGTCTTGCCTCCCTCGTGAAACCCCCGGCCGGTGTGACGCGCGAGGGAATGCTGGCAGGCGACCGGAACATGACCGAACGCTGGCAAAGTCACTTGAACCTTGGCATGGATTCCTGGTGGAGATCGGTGATCCTGTGATGACCTTTGATCAATTTCGCACGTCGCTTTCTGAACCGGCGCCCCCCGCGGGCCTCTCCCCCGCTCTCCTCGGCCTGTGGCTTGCCGGCAAAGGCGATTGGGACCGGGCGCACCGAACGGTGCAGGATGATCCAGGCGCGGAAGCCGCATGGGTCCATGCGCATCTGCACAAACAGGAGGGCGATTTGTCCAATGCGCGCTACTGGTATGCGCGCTCCCCCGCCAACACGCTCGGTCTCAGCCTCAAAGAAGAATGGGAACATATCGCTCGCTCACTTCTCAGCGAGTCCTGATCCCACCCCCCCGTCTCAAGACTCCCGCGTTCCATTATTCCGTTGTTTCATTGTTCCACCTTCCAACCCTCCCCCCTTCTGTGGCATCCTACATTCGAACAGCCACAGGAGGCATCCATGCGTTTTCACATTTCCATCCTCTCCTTTCTCATCTTGTTTCTGTGCCGGGACGGAGCCGCACAACCACTCCTCTTCAACGTGCGGCAGGACGACAGTCACATCGGATTCTCAATCTTCAAATGGGGCATCATCAAGGAGGAAGGACGGTTTCGGGATTTTTCCGGAAGCATCCTCTACGACCCGGAGAATCCCTCTCACCTCGAGGTTGAGTTCACTGTTCAAACGCGGAGTATCGACAGCCGCAACGAGAGCCGTGATCGTGCGTTGAGATCCGAGGAATTTTTTCACGTCTCGCGCTATCCGACCATGACCTTCAAAAGCCGGCGTGCATGGATCACCGGAACCGACCGGCTGATGATCGAAGGCGACCTCACGATCAAAGGAGTGACAAAGACGATTGCCGTGCCCGTGAAGCTCCTCGGCATGACGAACACCGGAGGCGAACTCGGAACGCTGATCGGGTTTGAAGCCGATTTCTCCATCAATCGTGAGGATTTCAACGTGGGCGAAGGATGGAGCATCATCGGACGTGAAGCCACAATACACCTGCTCATTGGCGCGGGTGCAAAAACGATTGTGTCTCGTTGATCGGAGGCCCCATGAAGACCATCATTCTTTCAGCCGCCTTTTTTCTCCCCTTTTCCCCGGCCCAGGAGCCCGCACCCTATCCTCCTCCGCCGACGGATGTTTCCCCGGTGGCCAGGATTGCAGACAATGAAGAACCCGGCATTCCGCTGACCATCACCGGCACCATCTATCACTCTGACCGCAGGACTCCGTACAAAGACATCGTATTGTTTGTTTATCAGACCGATGCCAGCGGCGTGTATAACAAAACCGACGGAAGCTACCTGCGGCCGCGACTGCACGGATGGATCAAAACCGACTCAAGCGGACGGTACAAGATTCGCACGATCAAGCCCGGATCGTATCCCCGCAGTACCCAGCCTGCACATATTCATATCACGTTCAGACCTTCGGCCGGACGCGCCCGGTGGCTGGAGGATTTTCTGTTTTCGGACGATCCCAACCTGACCGCATCCCAACGCGCCCTCCCCCAGGCCCTGGGCAACTTTTCCCATGTTCTCATCCTGTCAAGGGAACCCGACGGCATGCTCGTCGGAAAGAGAGATATTGTTGTGGCGGACTGAACCCCCGCGGGTTCAGGATGATACGGAACATTCTTCGCTCTCCGGCTGTTTGCAGTACATCGAATTTTTGCGCAACTTGATGAATTGCCAACCAGCCAAACGCCGGTTTCTGTTTCGAAATCCATGACCAGAAGAACACGCAACATTGTCTACGCAGTGACGGGGCTGATCGTTCTTTTATTGATTGTCAGCCCGAAGCTTTCAATCTTCAGCGGCCAGGATGCTCCTTCCGCATCGTCGGCATCCACCATGGATCTGCGACTGCCCGTTTCCGTCCGGGTCGTCCGGCCCGAACGTGTGGAGGAAAAAATCCGTTCCACCGGGACGGTCCTTGCAAACGAAGAGGTGGCCCTGCGGAGCGAAATTGCCGGGATCATCCGGCAGATTCATTTCAAGGAGGGAGGCCGGGTACGGAAGGGGGATCTGCTTGTGAAAATCGACGATGCGGAACTGCGTGCGCAACTTCGGAAGCTCGAATCCCAGGAACGGCTTGCAAAGGACATCGAGGCGCGTCGTCGCACCCTCTATGAGAGCAAGCTCATCAGCGCCGAGGAATATGACCGCGCACAGATCGAACTGGCCTCCATAACGGCCGACATCGCGCTGACCAGGGCCAGAATCGAAAAAACCGAGATCCGGGCGCCGTTCGACGGCGTGATCGGACTGCGGTACGTCAGTGAAGGCAGTTATGTGACGTCCACCACCCACATCGCCACCCTCCAGAATCTCTCCTCGGTGAAGATCGATTTTTCGATTCCCGAGCGTTATGTCAACCAGGTCAGAACCGGCCAGAAGATCCAGTTCCGGGTCACCGGCATGGAAGGGATATCCTCCGGGGAAATCTACGCCGTCGAGCCGAAGATCGATCCGACAACGCGGACCGTGCTCCTTCGCGCCTTGAGTGCCAATAATGACGGCACGCTTCTGCCGGGTGCGTTCGCAGAGATCGAGGTGATCCTCCGCCAGACCGACGATGCGCTCATGGTTCCGACGGAAGCGCTGGTACCGCAGCTCAACAGCCAGATTGTCTTCTGCATTCAAGACGGCGCGGCACAGCCGCGCACCGTTGCAACAGGCATCCGTACCGAACGCCTGATTCAGATTACCTCCGGCCTCCAACCCGGGGATTCGGTCATCACCTCGGGGATCCTCCAACTTCGTCCCGGCACGCCTGTCCGCCCCGCGCAGGAAGGAGCCTGACGATGAGTCTCTCAGCCGTTTCCATACGCCGTCCGGTCCTTGCCATCGTCATGTCGATCACGATCGTCCTCTTCGGCGTGATCGGCTTCACCTTCCTCGGCGTCCGCGAATATCCCAGTGTTGACCCGCCGATCGTGACGGTCAGCGCCAGTTACACGGGGGCCAATGCCGAGGTCATGGAATCACAGATCACCGAACCGCTGGAAGAAGCCATCAGCGGCATAGAAGGCATTCGTACGCTGAAATCGACGAGCACCGAGGGAAGGAGCATCATTACCGTTGAATTTGAGCTGGGCATCGACATGGAGACTGCGGCGAACGACGTGCGCGACAAGGTGTCACGCGCCCTCAGGCTCTTGCCTCCGGATGCCGACAATCCCGTCGTGCTCAAGGCGGACGCCGACGCAATTCCGATTGTTTTTCTGAACGTCAAGAGCGATAAACGCGACCTCCTTCAGCTCACCGACATCGCTCAGAATGTGTTCAAGGAGCGCGTCCAGACCATTCCGGGAGTCAGCGAGGTGCAGATCTGGGGGTCCAAGATCTACGCCATGCGGCTGTGGATGGACCCCGCCAAGCTGGCTGCTTATCGACTTTCCCCCCTGGATGTGCGCAACGCCCTCCTGCGCGAGAACATTGAATTACCGTCCGGACGCATCGAAGGCATGACCACGGAACTGACGGTGCGGACGATGAGCCGGCTCCGGACCGTGGATGACTTCAACGACCTGATCATCCGGGAAGTGGACGGCAGGGTTATCCGCTTCCGTGATATCGGCAGGGCGGAGCTTGGACCGGAGAATCTTCGGACAATTCTGAAACGCGACGGCATTCCGATGGTCGGCGTCGTGCTGGTTCCTCGATCCGGAGCCAACTACATCGCGATCGTCAACGAATTCAACCGGCGGGTGGAAGAAATCAGGAGGGAGCTGCCGGAAGACATCGAGCTGGGCCTGGGATTTGACACGTCCAAGTATATCCGCGAATCGATCACGGAGGTTGCCCAGACTGTCGGCCTTGCGTTTCTGCTCGTGTTTCTGGTCATCTACTTCTTCCTGCGCGACCTCCGCACCACGATCATTCCGATGATCTCGGTCCCGGTTTCGCTGATCGGCGCCTTCTTCATCATGTACCTCGCGGATTTCTCGATCAATGTTCTGACTCTTCTTGGTGTGGTGCTTGCCATCGGCCTCGTGGTGGACGATGCGATCGTCATGCTGGAAAACATTTTCGCGAAGATCGAGAGCGGAATGCCGCCGCGGGAAGCAGGGGTCCGGGGAGCGGCCGAGGTGTATTTTGCCGTCATTTCCACCACCGTTGCCCTGGCCGCTGTGTTCATGCCCGTCATCTTCCTCCAGGGCCTTACAGGGCGGTTGTTCCGGGAATTTGGAATCGTGCTCGCCGGCTCGGTGGTCATTTCATCCTTCGTGGCGTTGTCCCTGACACCCATGATGTCGACCCGCCTTCTGCGCGCCCACGCCAAACACAGCCCGTTCTATGTCCGCACCGAGCCGTTCTTCCGGCGGCTGACCGGCGCCTACCGGTCCTCCCTCGAAGCCTTCATGGCCAGGCGCACGCTGGCGTTCCTCATTCTGGGCCTCTCGATGGTCGCCATTGTCGGATTCGGCATCCTGCTTCCTTCAGAACTCGCGCCCCTGGAAGATCGAAGCGGCGTGCGTGTCATTGCGACGGGTCCTGAAGGAGCGACGTTCGAGTACATGGAATCCTACATGTCGCGTCTCATCGATGAGGTCAGGCGCTCTGTTCCCGAACGGGAAGCCATCATTTCCGTTACATCGCCCGGATTCGGCGCCGGCGCCGTCAACTCGGGCTTCATGTTCGTGATTCTCAAGGATCCCGATGAACGCGACCGGTCCCAGCAGGCAATCGCAAGCCAGCTTTCGGGGATCACGCGCGAGCTTACGGGCGCCCGAGCATTTGTGACGCAGGATCAGTCGATCGGCACAAGGAGCTTCGGACTTCCCGTCCAGTTCGTTCTCCAGGCGCCCAATTTCGAGAAACTCCGCGCAACGCTCCCGCGCTTCATGGCCGAGGCACAACAGAACCCGGTCTTTCAATTCGTTGACGTCAACCTCAAGTTCAACAAGCCTGAATTGAGGGTGGAGATCAACCGAGACCGCGCCCGTACGCTGGGTGTGGCTGCGGCCGATATTGCGCAGACGCTTCAGCTGGCCTTCAGCGGCCAGCGGTTTGACTTCTTTATCATGAACGGCAAGCAGTATCAGGTCATCGGGCAGGTGGATCGCGAGAACCGCAACAAGCCGCTCGATCTCAAATCGATCTATGTGCGCAACTCCCGCGGCGAGCTGGTTCAGCTGGACAACCTCGTCACCCTGCGCGAAGAGAGCAGCCCTCCCTCGCTGTACCGGTTCAACCGGTACGTTTCCGCCACGGTCTCTGCCGGCCTCGCCGACGGCTACACGCTCGGCGACGGCATTGAGGCCATGCGCGACATTGCCCGTCGCGTGCTTGACGAGACCTTCAGCACCGCGCTGGATGGCCCGTCGAAAGATTATGAGGAAAGTTCCTCGAGCCTTGCCTTCGCGTTCGTACTGGCCCTCGTGTTGATCTACCTCGTCCTTTCCGCTCAGTTCGAAAGCTTCCGCGATCCGTTTGTCATCATGCTCACTGTTCCCATGGCACTGGCAGGGGCGCTCTTTTCACTCTGGTACTTCGATCAAACAATCAACATTTTCAGCCAGATCGGTCAGATCATGCTCATCGGCCTGGTCACCAAAAACGGGATTCTCATTGTTGAATTCGCCAACCAGCGAAAAGCACAGGGGCTGTCGATCCTTGAAGCAATTCAGGACGCAGCAACCGCTCGATTCCGTCCGATTCTGATGACCAGCCTCTCGACCATTCTTGGGACCCTGCCGATCGCCCTTGCCCTTGGCGCAGGCTCGGAGAGCCGCGTCTCCATGGGCATCGCGGTGATCGGGGGATTGATCGTCGCAACCGCCCTGACCCTCTACGTTATTCCCGCCATGTATTCATACATCTCCCGCGAGGGCAAAACGGTCTCCAACGTCGACGATGCGATCCGTACGGACGTGAAATCGCCCGAGCCGGAATACGATGTCGTCGCCAAATGAAACCATGGAAGCGCAAGGACTACCCCCGATGAAAAGAAACATGACGCGTATGGTTGTCCTTCTGATCATCCTGTTCGCAGTCATCCAATTGTATAGCCCTGAACGAACCAATCCGCCTGTGGACCCATCGAACACGATCTTTGCTCTTGTTCCCGTTCCCCAGGAGGTCCGCACCGTTCTGGAACGCTCATGTTTTGACTGCCATTCCAACGAAACGCGTTGGCCGTGGTATAGCGCCCTCGCACCGGCACGGTGGATCGTTGTGGCTGATGTTGAAGAAGGGCGCGAACATCTCAATTTCTCCGAGTTCCGCCGATACAAGTCCATGCGCGCTATCGCCAAGGCCGACATGATCTGCGAACAGCTTCAGAATGGGACCATGCCGCTTGCCAACTATCTCACGCTTCACCCCGGTGCGCGTGTGTCCCCGCAGGAGCGGGACCTTATCTGCGATTGGGTGGAGAGCATCAGAGACACGCTGTTTTCCCTCGAGTAGCACATTCTTCCGTCCCGCTTCGTTATTGCATTGCCGCGGATTTTTGACTACACTATACCTTGTCCCGCTCATCGAGCGGGCTTTTTTTGCCCTCTTGAAACCCTCCTCGAGGAGACAATACGTGAAATCACTGTCTGTACTGATGATCCTTGCCTCATCGCTCGCCGCGGCTCAGCCATCCATTCCTCCTCCTCCCGTCCCCGTCCCAGACTCAACCGCACCGGGACCGTGGAAGCACGCGATGGTCGCCGGTGTCACGCTGACCCAGATCGCTTTCAAGGACTGGACACAGGGCGGCGAAAACGCCCTTTCCTATGCCATCACGCTGAACGGACGTTCGAACAGGGAAACAGAGAACCTTACCTGGTCCAACATCTACAAATTCGCCTTCGGACAGGCTCGCCTGGGAAGCCAGGGGCTCAGGAAGACGGACGACAAGATCGATGTCGAGTCGGTTCTCTCCATCAACATCGACGAACCTATTGATCCGTACGCATCGCTCACCCTCAAGACTCAGTTCGCAACCGGCTACAAGTATGAGGCTGCCACCGGGACCCGTTCACCGGTCTCAAAGTTCTTCGACCCCGCCTATCTCACCCAGACGGTCGGATTTCGCTATAAGCCGATTCCCCAGGTAAACACACGTGTCGGAGCAGGACTGCGGGAGGTGATTACCTCCATTTACCGGACCTATGCCGATAATCCCTCGACGCCGGAGATCGAGAAGATCAAGGTTGACGGAGGATTCGAGTCAGTCACAAACATTGATCTTCAGATCGAAGAAAACGTTGTGTTCACGGGGAAACTCGAGCTCTTCTCCGCGTTCAACGCGCTCGACGAGGTGATTGTCCGCAGTGACAATTCCATTACTGCCAAAGTGGGCAAGTACGTTTCGGTAATCCTCAACATTCAGATCATCAACGACACTCGGGTGACGCCGAGAACCCAAATCAAGGAAACTCTGAGCCTCGGGTTCATCTACACTCTGATCTGATGCAAACATTCAGAACTGGCAGGAATATCATGGGGGGGCTCGTGGGAGCGGCAATCGGGCTTGCCATTGGCGTGGGGGCCTATACATTCGTCTACGCCCGCGGGGCTTCGTACATGACCGACGATCCCGCCGCCTGCGCGAATTGCCATGTGATGAACGACTACTACAATGCGTGGGTGAAATCCAGCCATGCCGCGGTGGCGGTCTGCAACGACTGCCATACGCCAGCCGGATTCGTTTCAAAATATGCCGTGAAAGCCTCCAACGGATTCTGGCATTCCTATGCCTTCACAACCGGCGATTTCCCGTTTCCTCTCCGCATCAAGCCCCATAACCTGGAAGTGGCCAACAATGCCTGTCGCAAGTGCCACGCCGAGATCACGCTGGCAATGGGCCACGACGGGGAACGTGATCCGGTTGCGTGCACGACATGCCATCAGGCGGTGGGACATCTGGAGTAAAACCAACACACCAACGGACAACGAATCATGAACAATCAGCCTTCACGCGGCAGTTTCCGATTGACGATCGCGATTGCTATTGCTTCAACGCTCGCTGCGGTGGCGGGTGTTGCGCTTCTCGTGAACATCCTCGAGCGAAAACAAGAGGGGTTAAACCCTTACTACCGGGTCGTCGAGTTGACCGACACAACCGTTTCCGCGGAAACCTGGGGCAAGAATTTTCCGATGCAATATGACGATTACCGTAGAACCGTTGACCAGGTGCGAACGAGGTTCGGAGGCAGTGAAGCGGTCCCGCGGACACCCACCGATGCCGATCCACGATCCATTGTTTCCCAATCACGCCTCGAGGAAGACCCGCGGCTGAAGACCATGTGGGCGGGGTATGCGTTTGCAGCGGACTTTCGCGAGGAACGCGGCCATGCCTACATGCTGGAGGATCAGATTTTTACGGAACGCCAGCGCGTCGCCGCCCAGCCGGGGACATGCCTGCATTGCCACGCGTCGGTCTACGTCGCTTACAAACGGGCCGGCGACGGCGATCTCATCAAGGGCTTCGAGAAAGTCAATCAGATGCCCTATGCGGAGGCCAGCACGCTTGTGAATCACCCCGTCTCGTGCATCGATTGCCACGATCCAAACACCATGCAGCTCAGAGTCACGCGCCCCGGGTTCATCGAGGGAATCCGTGCCCTCAAGGCCTCCCAGGGACTGCCGAATTATGACGTGAACTCCATGGCCACGCGGCAGGAAATGCGCGCCTACGTCTGCGGCCAATGCCACGTCGAGTATTACTTCAAAGGGAAGGAGAAACGACTGACGTATCCATGGGCCAACGGACTCCGCGTTGACGACATCATGGCATACTATGACGATGTGAAGTTCAAAGACTGGACTCACGCCGAAACCGGCGCCGAAGTGCTCAAGGCCCAGCATCCCGAGTTCGAACTCTGGAACCAGGGCATCCATGCCCGCTCAGGCGTCTCCTGCGCCGATTGCCATATGCCCTACAAGCGGGTGGGTGCGATGAAGATCAGCGACCACCACGTGCGCAGTCCACTCCTGAACATCAACCGCGCCTGCCAAACCTGCCACCGTTGGTCCGAAGAGGAACTCCGGAGCCGTGCGGAGAGCATTCAGGAAAAGACGTACACGATGCGCAACATAGCCATCAACGCCCTTGTCGATCTCATTAACGACCTCAGGAGTGCGAGGCGGGCAGGGGCGGACAACGCCCGGTTGTCGCTTGCGCGCAACTACCAGCGGCAGGCGCAATTCTACATCGACTTCATCGAGGCCGAAAACTCCATGGGTTTTCACGCACCGCAGGAGGCAACCCGCATTCTTGGAGAAGCCATCAACTTCGCCCGCTTGGGGCAAGTGGCTCTGAGAAGCGAGACAACCTCACGTTAGGGCTACTTCAGGAGGCCTGCAACGTAGCGGGCGATGGCTGGGGAGGCAGTAAGCCCGGGCGAATCGATGCCGATCAGGTTGACCAGGCCCTCCAGACCACGTTCCTTCTCGTGGCAAATGACAAAATCGCGCGGCGGATCGCCTTTCTTTTGGAGCTTGGGCCGAATGCCGCTCATGTCCGGCGTCAAATCGTCTGCCGTGATGCCCGGAAGAATCCTCTGAATCGATTCGGCAAATGCAGGCGCTTTGGATGGATCCACGCGGTAGTCAAGAACCCTTGGCTCAAGGTACTCCACGTCCGGCCCGAATTTCAACCGCCCACCCCAATCCCGCAATGCATGCACCCCGAGTCCTTCGTTTTGGGGGACGGGATAGATAAGACGTGAAACCAGGTTCGCTTTCGCAGGAGTCACGGCAAAGTAGGATCCCTTTGCATACGACAAACGATATCCCGCTTCATCGATGTCAATCCCCGCCAGTCCCGCGACCTCATCAGAATGCAGTCCCGCGGCATTCACGATCTTTTCCGAGGTGAAGGAGGACTCCACCCCGTTCTCCCGGATGGTGACACGGTAACCTTCGGGTTGCCTGCTGATCCCGGTCACTTCGCAGCGGAACTGGAGCGTGACCCCACCCTCGACGGCGCGGTGGGCGAAGGAATCCATGAGCTCATGCGCGGAAAGGACTCCCGTGTCGGGCGAATGAATGGCCCCCACCGTTCTAATGTTCGGCTCCAGCGCCAGCGCCTCCTCTTTTGTCAACATCTGCAACCGAACACCATTCTCCCGTCCATTGCGATAGAGTGCCTCCAACCTCGGCAATTCCGATTCCTTTGAAGCGGTGATGAGCTTGGAGCAACGATTGTGGCTGATTCCGCGCTCGCCGCAGATCCGGTAGAGAAGATCGCGGCCTTCCACGCAGAGCAGAGCCTTGAGGGATCCCGGAGGATAGTAGATTCCCGCGTGAATCACCTCGCTGTTTCTGCTGGAGGTCTCAAGACCATAGCGCGGATTTTTCTCCAGGACAACCACATGACGGCTGTGGCGTGCCACTTCAGCGGCGATCGCCAGTCCGACAACGCCGGCTCCTATGATCGTGTATTCAAAATCGGGCATGGTTTTACAGGACGATGCATAAGATACGATATTTTTCAGACTTGCATATCGAGAATTCCGGGCTTACGGGAAGAGTGAGGCCATGACGACAGTGGTTGTCCGGCAGGCAACGCTCACATGATCTCCCACCAGACAGAATCAAGTACGGCAACACCGCTTCAAAACACCTTGCTTCCCATTTTCCCTCTGCGTACGTTTTACAGCTTCCTGTACCCATTTCACCATCACCCGGAATACACCGATGAGCCTTCGAAACGCGATTGTCGCTTTTTCCGTTCTCATTTTCGTCCCCCCCGCTCTCCCCGCTCAGCAGGCCGCCGATTCCGTCAAGAAGCAGAATACCGGCTGGGATGTCTCCGCCCCTCATGGCCCTTCCACTCAGATCGAATTCGAAACCAACCAGGGGACCTGGATGGCCGTCGATGTAAGCCCAGACGGAAAGCGAATCGTCTTCGATCTCCTGGGCGACATTTACAGTATGCCCGTCACCGGCGGGGAAGCCATTCCCCTCACAAGCGGGCCGGCCTATGATGTCCAGCCGCGGTTCAGTCCTGACGGAAGACACATTGCATTCACGAGTGACAGGGACGGCCTGGACAACCTCTGGATCATGAACACCGACGGATCAGACCTTAGGCAAGTAACAAAGGAGAAAGAGCGACAGGTGAACAATCCCGTCTGGACACCCGACGGACAGTACCTCGTCGGCCGGAAACACTACCGCAACACACGGTCACTCGGGGCGGGGGAAATGTGGATGTACCATAGGACAGGAGGAGAAGGCCTTCAGCTGACCAGGCGCCGGAACTGGCAGCAGGACGCCGGCGAACCCGAGGTCTCGCCCGATGGCCGGTACTTGTACTGGAGCGAGGACGTGACTCCCAGCGGCTTCTTCGAATACAACAAGGATCCGCACGGGATCATTTATGCCATTCAACGTCTTGACCGCGAAACGGGGAAAACAGAGTCCTTCCTTCGCGAAGAAGGAGGATCCGCCCGCCCCCAACTCTCCCCCGACGGCAAGACCCTTGCCTTCGTGCGTAGAGTCGGACTGAAAACCGTTCTTATGCTTCACGATCTGGAGAGCGGCAGGGAAACTGAGCTGTATGATCAACTCGATCATGACCAGCAGGAGGCTTGGGCAATTTTTGGTGTGTATCCGGGCTTCTCCTGGATGCCGGATGGCGCATCGATCGTGATTTGGGCGAAAGGGAAGATCTGGAAGATCGACGTCGCCGGCGGCAAGGCCGCGGAGATTCCCTTTCGGGCCAGGGTCAGGCAAACGATCACGGACGCCGTGCGATTCCCCGTCGAAGTCGCTCCTGATCGGTTCAATGTGAAAATGCTGCGTTGGGTGACCGTCTCACCCGATGGTCGATCGGTTGTGTATGCCGCTCTCGGGAAGCTGTGGATTCGTGCGCTTCCCAACGGAACGCCTGTTCGCCTGACGAGCGACGAAACAAACCTTGAGATGCATCCTTCCTTCTCGCCCGACGGCGAATGGATCGTGTACACAACATGGAATGATGAAACGCTTGGAGGGCTGTTTAAAATCAGACGTAACGGGAAAAACCAGACTTCGCTGATCCGCACCAGGGGCACGTATGTGGAGCCCCGTTTTTCGCCCGACGGCAAGCAGATCGTGTACCGAAAAGGAGGCGGGAACGATGTGAGGGGCAGGTTGTACACCAGGGATCGTGGTATTTACTGGATACCTGCACAAGGTGGCACCGGGACGATGATTACCGAGGAAGGGACGCGGCCGCAGTTCAACAAGACGGGAGAACGGGTCTTCCTTTTTTCACAGGAGGGGGACAAGACTGCTCTCATCAGCGTGGGACTCAGAGGGGAAGACCGGAGGGTGCACTTCCTTTCAGAGAACGTTCAGGAGATCGTTCCCTCGCCCAACGAGGAATGGGTGGCATTTGTTGAGCGGTTCAATGGATATGTCGGCGTCTTTCCGAAGACGGGGAAAGCAGTGAACATCGGTCCGTCCACGAAGGATTATCCCGTCAAGAGAGTTTCGCGCGACGCGGCGTCCAACATCCAATGGTCCCGCGACAGCAGAACAATCTTCTGGTCGCTGGGCCCGGAGCTGTACACACGCGAGCTCGGCAACACGTTCGTCTTCGCGCCCGGAGCGCGCGATTCAGTCCAGGACAAGCCTGATACCAGCGGTCTGCCGATCGGGTTCGAAGCAGCGGCTGACATCCCTTCAGGCATGCTGGCTCTTGTCGGCGCAACGGTGATCACCATGAGGGGGGAGGAAGTGATATCGGACGGCGTCATCCTTGTGGAACGAAACCGGATCAAGGCTGTCGGAACCTCCGCCTCGGTGCGGATTCCTGCAGGCGCAACACGCGTAAACGTACACGGTGCAACCATCATTCCGGGCCTCATTGATGTCCATGCTCATGCGAATTTCGGGGACTGGTCGGCTCAAACAAACTGGCGCTACTATGCCAATCTCGCCTACGGCGTCACCACCATGCACGATCCTTCTGCAACCACAGAGTACGTTTTTTCAAACTCCGAGATGATCCGTGCCGGACGCATGGTTGGGCCCAGGATTTTCTCCACCGGAACGATTCTCTACGGAGCCGAGAGTTCTTCGAAAGCGATTGTAAACTCTCTCGATGACGCGCTGTCTCATCTCCGCCGTCTGAAGGCTGTCGGCGCTTTCTCCGTGAAGAGCTACAATCAGCCGCGCCGGGATCAGCGTCAGCAGATCATCGAAGCGGCACGGGCATTGAACATGATGGTTGTGCCGGAAGGAGGATCAACATTTTTCTGGAACATGTCGATGGTGCTCGACGGCCATACGGGGATCGAGCATAATCTTCCAATCGCCCCCGTGTACGACGACGTTGTGCAATTGGTTGCCCGATCGAGAACCGGATTGACCCCCACATTGATTGTCAATTATGGAGGGTTGTCAGGAGAATATTTCTGGTATCAGCACGACAACGTCTGGGAGAACAAGCGGCTTCTGACGTACACGCCGCGCGAGATCATTGACGCCCGTTCGCGACGCCGGCTCATGGCCAGTCCCGATGATTATCACTATATTGAGACATCGCGGTCATTAAAGAGAATCCTCGATGCGGGCGGCTCTGTTCAACTCGGCGCCCACGGACAGCTCCAGGGACTCGGCGCCCACTGGGAGCTCTGGATGCTACAACAGGGCGGAATGACCCCGCTGGAGGCCCTTCAGTGCGCCACCATCAGGGGAGCATGGTATCTTGGCCTTGACAAGGACCTCGGTTCGCTGGAAGAGGGCAAGCTCGCCGATCTCGTGATTCTGACAAAGAACCCTCTGGATGATATCAGAAATTCCGATTCTGTCAGGATGGTGATGGTCAACGGGCGGCTGTACGACGCGGAAACTATGAACGAAATCGGCAATTATCCGCGTCCGCGTCCAAAGTTCCATTGGGAACGTTGATGATCAATCCGTTAATCCCCTTTCACCTTCAAAAGGAGCTCGTATGGGCAAAGGCGATCGTCGCTCACGCAAGAGCAAGATATGGCGCGGCACGTACGGAAAGACCCGGCCGCGAAACAGGAAGAAGAAGCCAGCGCGCAAGGCACAGGGTTGACCGATGATAGCACGCCTCTGGCACGGACGAACAAAGGCTGAAGATGTTGACGAGTATCTGGAATACCTGAACAGAACAGGAATTCCGGATTACCGCCGCACTCCCGGAAACCGGGGTGTTCAGGTTCTCGTACGGAAGCAAGACGACGAGGCGCACTTTCTCCTCGTCACGCTTTGGGATTCCTATGAAGCCATTCGCAGGTTTGCGGGAGACGAGTACGAACAAGCGCGCTATTATCCCGATGATGCCCGCTGGCTCCTCGAATTCGAGCCCGGCGTTGTTCACTATGAGGTTGCCGTTCATCTTCCTTCCGAATCTCCGTCATCTGCATGAGACAATCATCTGCCGCCATCCGATCACTGCTGAAGCTGATCGATGAGTCCTATTCACGGAAAGCCTGGCATGGACCGAACCTTCGGGGCTCGCTGCGGGGCGTGAGTGCCCGGGAAGCGGCGCGCCGACCGGCGCGGGGCAGACACAACATCTGGGAAATCGCGGTGCATTGCGCCTACTGGAAGTACGTCGTGCGCAGGCGCATCCTCAACGAACGCCGCGGCTCTTTCCCCATCGCAGGCAGCAACTGGTTTCGACGCCCCGAACGTCTCACCGAGGAAGCATGGAGGGCCGATCTCAGGCTCCTCGAGCGCTGTCACTCGGGCATGGTTGAGGCGGTGCGATCCCTCGCGCCATCGTCGCTCGGTCGTACCCCTCGTGGAAGCAACGTCAGCACCGAAGCCATTCTCCGCGGAATTGCTTCCCACGATGTCTATCACGCGGGACAGATCCAGCTCCTCAAACGCCTGGTGCGGTAGGTTCTGATGTTTCGCTACAATCCCGAAGTGGCGGTCATTTGCATTGTCGTTGGGATCATTCTCGTGGCACGCGGGTGGTATGCACTTCGACGGAACTCCATCACGGTGAAGAAGCCCATCGGCTTCCCCTGGCAGTACAATGACCTCACGAGAGAAGATAATCCGCGGGCGTTTCTGATCACAGCATGGGGGATCATTGTCCTGGGGGTGTGCTTCATCCTCTTCCCCTTCGTCGTTGAATACTTTGTTTAGAAACAGGAAAGGAGGCTTGTTATGGCAGATCACGTTTATAAACACATCGAACTCACGGGGACATCGCCAAAATCGATCGAAGATGCTGTCAATAACGCGATTGCCCGCGCTGCAAAGACCGTCAGGAACATGCGATGGATGCAGATCGTGGAAACACGCGGACATGTGGAAAACGGTGCCGTGAACCACTGGCAGGTAACGATTAAAGTCGGCTTTACACTCGAGGAATAACCGGACCGATGGCGGCCCCGTCTGAAACGGTGATTCTGGAGGGGATGTACGTCCGGCTGGAACCGCTGGGGATGCATCACCTGGAAGGCCTGTGCCTTGTGGGCCTTGATCCCGACCTCTGGGCGTATGGAACGACGCGGATCGCGACCGAAGCAGACATGCGGAAATATGTCCACACGGCCCTCGAATGGCACATCGAGGGCACAGCTCTCCCTTTCGCGATTCTGGAGCGGTCGTCACAACAGATCGTCGGCAGTACGCGTTTTGCGAACATCGAACCCGCGCACAAGAGGCTGGAGATCGGATGGACGTGGATCGCAAAACCGTGGCAAAGAACCGCTGTCAACACCGAAACGAAATATCTTCTGCTCCGGCATGCCTTCGAGACCCTTCGATACCATCGCGTGGAGTTCAAGACCGATGCCCTGAATCAGCGATCCCGAAGGGCGCTTCTTCGTCTCGGAGCCACAGAGGAAGGCACCCTGCGAAAACACATGATCGTTCAGGAAGGACGCGTCAGGGACTCGGTGTATTTCAGCATTCTGGATTCGGAATGGCCTCATATCAAGGAGAGGTTGGAACGGATGCTCCATGGCCGTGACACGCCACCGAGAGGGGCTCCCGATGTCCTTGACCTTTCTTAGAGAATTCTCTAACATCCCTCCACACGGTAACGAGCGCGATGCCCATCCATACGACCATTGACAAGGAGCGTAACATTACCGTGCACACCGCGACGGGGAATCTCACCTACGAGGAGCTGGTTCAGACACTCGAGTCATTCTATCGGAATACAGATGCGCCCGAGAACGTGCTATGGGACGGCCGGCAGGCTTCCCTGGTCAACCTCACAGCCGGGCAATTGCAGCAACTCGCCACCTACACGAAGAAAATCCAGCGGGAAGGTCTTGCCGTCAAAGGCGGCCGCCGGGCCCTGCTCGCGCCGGCATCAGTCGACTACGGACTCGCCCGTATGATCGGATCCTTCAAGGATCTCCTCGCTGAGGACATCAAGTTCGAAGTCCGGACCTTCCGCACCTACCAGGAGGCAATCGACTGGCTCACGAAACCGGCCGACGGGCTTCCGCGTCACGATGACCAACCGGTGCGTTGATTGAAATGACTCGCGCTCCGATGAAGAAGAAGGCCCTGGAGAAGTCTGTGTTTCCGGCTAAGGAAGGCGCCCAGAACGTTTCCCTGCTCCTCCTGACGATTCTGGCCGTGTTTGTTCTGGGGGTCATCCTCCTCGAATTGAAGTCCGTCCTCCTGCCGTTCGTCATTGCGGTCTTCCTCTCCATCATTTTCAGTCCCATCGTTGTCGGTCTTAAACGGAAAGGAATCCCGACCGCCCTGTCCCTTCTTCTTGTCCTGCTCACATTCTCCCTGGTGTTCTTCCTCGTGGGCCTGCTGATCAGCTCGAGCATCGAATCCTTTGTCATCGAATTGCCAAAATACGAGCGCAAACTAACCGCAATCATTGATAACGTCGTGCACACGGTCAACGAGGTAGCCATCGAGTACAACATTGATCTTGAACAGGTTGGTTGGAGCCGGGCTCTTCAGGTCTCCAGCCTCGCTGCCGCCCTCACCTCAGGCGTCGGATCGTTTCTGAACTTCCTCACGAACCTGTTCCTGATTCTCCTCTTCATGATGTTCATTTTGTCCGGCAGTGGGGACCTGGCCAGCAAGATCCGTCTCGCTTTTCCGCAGCATCAGGCGGACCGGATGTCGCATATGATCACCAACATCGAAACCCGTGCCCGGCAGTACCTCATTGCCAAGACCCTCATCAGTTTCGGAACAGCGCTGCTGACCTTCGTGATTCTCTGGGCTACGGCAGTTGATTTCCCACTCGTCTGGGCATTCCTCACCTTTCTGTTGAATTTCATTCCGAACATCGGCTCCATTATCGCCGTCCTCTTCCCCATTGCGCTGGCGTTCTTGCAGTTTGACACTCCCGGACGCCCGCTCCTTGTTTTGATCCTCCTTACCAGCGTACAGTTCGTGATGGGAAACATCGTCGAGCCCAAACTTATGGCGTTTCGCCTGAATCTGAGCGCGCTGATGATCCTCGTCTCTCTGATCTTCTGGGGATGGCTCTGGGGTGTCCTCGGAATGATCCTTGCCGTGCCAATCATGGCAACCGTGAAAATCGTCTTCGAGAACATTGAGCCGCTCAGACCGTATGCGATCCTCATGGGTGGACCGGCTGATCAGGAATAGTCTCGTACAAACAAAAAGCCCGGCCGTGGCCGGGCTCTTGAACGCACCTCTGATTCCTTCAGCTCCCCCGTGATGCCAGCTGGCGGTCCAGCATGATCAATCCCGCCGGCGCCTCGCCGATCATCTTCAACGTGTTGATCACATCCTCTACGCTCTTCTCCTCCTCCACCTGCTCCTTGATGAACCACTCCAGCATGATCTGCGTCGGATAGTCTTTTTCCTTCACGGCCAGCTCGTAGAGGGCATTGATGGAGGAGGTCACGCTCCGCTCATGCTCCAACACCTTGTTCATGACGTCTAGCGGAGCCTTGAATTCTGTCTGGGGTTTGTCAATCGCCTCCAGGGAAACCCTGCCTCCCCGCTCGTGAATATAGTCAAAGATCTTCAGGGCATGCCCCGTCTCTTCTTCGTACTGCTTCCGCATCCAGTGCGCAAATCCGGGGAGGTTCGCACTGGTAAAATGGGCGGACATCGAAAGATAGGTATGGGCCGAAAACAATTCTTTCTGAATTTGCGTCTTCAGGGCGTCAAGCACAGTTTTGGGAATCATGAATGCTCCTTCATCTATTGAATTCCGAGAAGATTCACCAGCCAGAGGCTCAAATCGGGCACGTACGTGATGATCAACAGAGCCGCCGCCATGATCGCAATGAAGATAAGCACGGAACGCGCCACTTCAAGAATGGACTTCTTGAATCGCAGGCTGGAAAGAAACAGATTCAAACCGACCGGCGGCGTCAGGTATCCGATCTCCAGATTAGTAAGAAAAATAATTCCCAGATGCAACGGATCCACCTGAAACGCGCGTGCGATCGGTAGAATCAGCGGAACAACCACAATGATGGCCGAAAAAATGTCCATCATCATCCCGACAACGAGGAGAAAGAGATTGAGGATCAGCAGGAAAGCCACCTTGCTCTCGACATTCCCCTGCACGAACTCAAACAATTGCTGGGGAATCTCTTTGTCAATCAGATAGTTTGTCAATCCCAAAGCCGTGCCCAGGATCGCCAGAATCGCGCCCACCAACACCATGCTCTCCTTCATTACGCGGGGAACGTCCCTGAAGAGGGTCATATCGCGGTACAGAAACGTGACCATGATAAGGACGTAAAACGCGGTCACTGCAGAAGCCTCCGTCGCGGTAAACGCACCGCCATAGATGCCGCCAATGATGATGAACGGAATCGGAAGCTCCCATACCGCTCCTCTGAGGGCCGCGGCAAGGTTCGGCCAGGAAAAGGAAACCCGCGGGACGCGGGCACGAACACCGACGCGCATGCTGTAGAGGCCGACAAATGACACAAGGAGAATCCCTGGCAAGAATCCCGCAACAAAGAGCTGGTCAATACTCACTTCAGCAATAATGCCGTAGAGAATGATCGGCAGGCTGGGAGGAAACAGCAATCCGATGCTGCCGGAGGCAGTCACCAATCCGAGCGAAAAGCGTTCCGGGTACATCTCCTTCATCAAGATCGGAAGGGTGATGCCACCGAGGGCAACGATCGTCACACCCGATGCCCCCGTGAAGGCCGTGAAGAAGGCACAGGTGACCAGAACCACGATCGCGAGCCCTCCCGGAATCCAGCCAAACAGGGCCCGCGCGAGAGTCACAAGCCGCTGGGGTGATCTGCTCTCCGCAAGCAAGTATCCCGCGAACGTGAACAGCGGGATGGCAATGAGCGTCGGCGTTTCCGCGATCCGGTAGAGCTCGATGATCACCGAGGAGGTATCAATGCCTTCCTGATCGAAGGCATAGAGCGCGATCCCGCCGATGATGCTGAAGAGAGGAGCACCGAGGAGCGCGAGGAGAACAAGAACAACAACAATGACCCAGGTGTTCATTCCTGCGGCACCCCCGTACGCAGTCCATGAATGCCTGTGACGATCCGGACCGCAAAATGAATCATCATGAGTCCGAACCCGACAGGAATGATAATCTGGGAATACCAGGAAGGGACCTCTCCGTAGACCACGCTGCCGAAATCGATCTCATCGCCAATGAACGTCAGGGATGCGCGGAGGAGAAAGTAACATACGACGATGGCAAACGCATTGGTGATGACGCGGACGATGGTCCGGGAACGGGTCGGAAGAAACCTCGCGAAAGCATCGATGCTGATGTGGCGCCCCTCCCCCGTGGCGCGGGCGGCACCGAGAAAACCGATCCAGAGCACGAGGTGCCGCAACAGGATTTCGCCCCAGATCAGGGATTCCGAGAACACATTCCTCAGAATGACCTGCACGAACGCGAGGAGAACCATGACGGAGAGCAATATGATCAGAAGGACGCCCTCCAGCCGTCCCAGGCGATCATCGCACCAGCGAAGAACCTTCATGGCGAAGACTTGCTGTTCCTGCGGAATTCCTCAAGCGCCTGCTCCACACGTTTCAGGAAATCCTCGGTATAAACACTTCCAACCAGCTTGCGGCGGACAACGGCCGACGTCTCCTTGTACTCCTTGTAGTCCGCCTCCTTCGGCTGGATCACCTTCAGCCCCCGCTTCTTCATTTCTTCAAGAGCCGAAGCGTTCTGCTCCCTGCTGATTTCCGTCAGCCTCCGGAAGTGCTGCTTTCCAAGGTTCAGCATGATCGTCTGGATGTCCGGCGGGAGTTTTTCAAAGACCCTGCGGGAGACCAGCACGGCTCCGGCGGCATCGGAAAGCCGGACATCGATCATGAACTTCGCCCGCGTGTACCACTGAAGCATCAGAGCGGCATATGGCGGCGAATAGAAAGCGTCGATCAACCCGGTCTGCAGAGAGGTCATGACGTCGGGCATGGCCAAGGGAATGGGCGAAATGTTGAATTCGCGGAAAAGGGCCTCTGCAATGGGATCCCCCTCCCAGGACCACATTTTGAGACTGCGAAGATCCTCCGGTCTGCTGATCGCAGAATTCGTGAACACATAGACAAAGCCGACCTCCGCCCAGCCGAGGAGGACATATCCCCCTTCAAGGAACGCCTGCCGGAATTCGGCGTCGAACTTCTCCAGAATATGATCCACTTCCCGATAGTTTTCAAACAGAAAGGGGGAATCCAAAATCCTCACTTTTGAGGCAATCTCCCCCATGGCAACGCCCGTGAATCCTCCCGCATGCAACTGGCCCGCACGAATCTTCCGCAAGACCACCCTCTCATCGCCTTGCGTGGCACCAGGGTAGATTCGGAAAGCGACCCGACCACCCGTGGCCTCCTCGACCGCCTTTTCGAAATCCCGCATGACATTCATCCATGCCGTCCCCTCCGGAGCAACCGTGGCAAACTTGATCGTATGCTCCTGTGCAGAGGCCGCGCCGCACACCAGCACCGAAAGCATCAGTATCCCTATTCCTCTCATTCCGTGCTCCTTTGGCATCGTACCACACATCGCTAAAACAACTCCGCCTTGCGTTCCCGCAATCGACGGGCTTTCTCTTTGGCAATTGCATTGGGAAGACGCGCCTCGGGAAGAATGTCGCGAGGAGCCTCCTCAATGGCTCTCAGACAACGGTCGAACAACTCTTCATCCAGCCTTTGAACAGCATAGGTCCGGGCATAGTACAGATAGCTCATCAGAAACCGGCCTTTGCTGACGGCCAGGGCCTTCTCAAAATACTCTTTTGCCCTTTCCGGGCGTCCGCCCAAAACCGGCGGGATGGATGCTTCCAAAGCTCCGAGAAACATGTACGCACCGCCGTAGTAGTAGCCGGGATCCTTCTCCGCAACAAATTCCATCATCGCGATCACTTGCGGGAGATCTGCGAAGGCGGAAAGGTCGTCACGGCTGATGTTGATGTATCCACCCCACCCAAAAGCGGTCCAAAAAACGGCCGGGACGTCCTCCACATCCAGGGTCTTAAGAGCTTCCTGCACGCCGTGAAGGTCCCGTCCCATCGACTCTGTCAACGCCTTGTGCCGGGCAAGGGCGCGCTTGCCATACATCATGCCCCGCAGGTAGAACACCCGTGCACGTTCCACGCTGTCATCCTCCATGAATGCAAGCGCGTAGGCGCTGTAGCCCTGCGAAGCAAGCAGGAGAAGCTCCTCATTGTCCGGATCACCCTTGATGAGGGCCTCGATGATCTTGATGTTTCCGGCAAGGCCCTCACGGGCAAATCCAAGATCTTCCTCCTGATAGTACGCATCAAAACCGTACTGCATGATGTCGGCCATTGTCCGGATGGCAAGTTGTTGAATGCATCCTGCCAGCAGGAAAGGCAGAAGAAGGGGAAGAGCGGCGGGGAGAGGCGTTGATGAACGATTGATCATCGAAAAAATATACCCAAAAAAGTCCGAGAGTCAAAACTCGGCGATATTGCAGATCGCAATATTATCCGCTATTTTGCGGCGCCGCAGGCATATGCCATGAGCATTTCCATCCTGGTCCTCTCCGCAGTACTCCTTCTGATCGTCATTCGGCGGATCGGCCCCCTTGCCCTCCCCATCTGGCTCATCATGAGCGCAGGGGCTGTTGCGGTGCTTGCGACAGGCGAGATTTCCTTCCCGGAAGCATTGGGCGCCATCGACAGCGATATCATGATCTTTCTCTTTTGCACATTCCTTATCGGTCACGCGCTCGAGGAAAGCGGTTACCTGGCGCACATCTCGTACGCCATCTTCAAACGGGCCCGCACCATGAGCTCCCTGCTTGCCGTGATCATTGGAGGATCAGCGGCAGCTTCGGCACTCCTGATGAATGACACCCTCGCGATTGTCGGAACGCCGGTGATGCTCCTGCTGGCCCGACGGCATGCCATTTCACCCAAGCCGCTCCTCCTTGCGCTGATGTTCTCCATCACGATCGGCAGCGTCCCCAGCCCGATTGGCAATCCTCAGAACCTGTACATTGCCCTCCACGGGCCGATCGCCAATCCCTTCATTACATTCCTCGCCTGGCTGTTTCTTCCCACCCTTGTGAACCTCGCTGTTCTCTTTCTGTTGATCAGGAACCGGCACGCTCAGGAGTTTCATAAGGAAATCCTCCGGCATTCGCAAGAGCCGATCAGAAATCACCGGCTCGCAATCCTCGCAAGGCTTTCTCTCCAGATCATGCTGGTTCTTGTTGGTGTGAAAATCGTCCTCGGCATTTGTTCGGTGCCTGCCGAACTGCGCCTCACACACATTGCGGCGGCGGCCGCCCTGCCCATCCTTGTCGCCGCGCCGCGGCGTTGGGCACTCGTCAAACGCATCGATTGGCCAACGATGATCTTCTTTGCTGCGATGTTCATTGTCATGCAGAGCGTCTGGAATTCAGGATTCTTTCAGGGCTTGCTGGGGAAAAGCACGGCGCCGTTGACCTCCTACGAGGCCATCCTTGCCGTCAGCATCGTCCTGAGCCAATTCATCTCCAACGTCCCCCTTGTGGCCCTGTATCTTCCTCTGCTCCTCTCCTCGGGGGCGCAAGTTCCGGGACTCATGGCATTGGCCGGGGGAAGCACGATCGCGGGAAACCTCTCGATCATGGGGGCCGCAAGCAATGTCATCGTCCTCCAAGCCGCAGAGAAGCGCGGATGGAGAGAAATCAACTATATGGATTTCCTCAGAATCGGCCTGCCGTTGACCCTTCTCAATGCATCAGTGTATCTCGGGTACTTCATGATTGTCGGATAATCTTCGCGGTTGCTTGCTTTTCCCTTCAATTTTGCGGTAATTTACCCGGGTTCACCGTACATCCGGTCCGTCCTCTAATCCCCCCGGTCATGAACAAAAAACGCAGAACGACCCGTACACGCCGCGACGCGCCAGCGCGCAGGGGAAAAGTGTATTTCTTTTCGGACGCGCACCTGGGAATCGGGCCGCCCGAGGAGGACCGGGCCAAAGAACAGCGGATCATTCAGTTCCTTCAATTCGTCCAACAGGATGCGGAGGAAGTGTTCATTGTCGGCGATCTGTTTGACTATTGGTTTGAGTATCGCAGTGTGGTCCCGAAGGGATACGTTCGCCTTCTGGCCGCCCTGGCGAGATTGGCTGATGCCGGGATCAAGGTCACCTTTGTCGCCGGCAACCACGACTACTGGCACCGGGATTATTTTTCCCTTGAATTGGGCGTTGAGGTGGAGCACGATCCGATCGAACGAATCATCCTCGGTAAACGTTTCTACATTCATCATGGGGATGGACTGATCAAGGATGACAGGGGATATCGCTTCCTGAAGCGCGTCCTCCGAAACCGATTCAACATCTGGCTGTTCTCGCTGGTGCACCCTGATCTCTCCGGCGCGGTCGCCCGTTGGTCGTCCGGTACCAGCCGCCAGTACACCACCAAACGAACGTACGAAGACCAGGATATGACGGATTTCGCAGCAGCCAAATTACAGAATGGATTTGATTTCGTGATCATGGGGCACCATCACGAATCCGCTTACAAGCGGCTGAAGGGAGGCGTGTATGTCAATCTCGGGGACTGGATGGACGAGAATACCTATGCCGTGTTTGACGGTCGTACGCTTTCCCTGAAGCACTGGAAGAAGGAAAATGGCTGAGCGGAAGCAATACAGTTCAAAAGCCATGGAGCGGTACTTCACCGACCCGGAGTTTCGCCGGTCGATTTTGAACGCAGGGAGCGGTTGGATCCGGCGGAACAAACGCATCGCCGCAGCGCTTCTCGTTCTGCTCATCGGCTTCAGCGGGTGGTACGGTTACCACATCATCGACGGCCTCCCCTCCCTTGAACAACTGGAGAATCCCAGCCTGGAGATCTCCACAAAGATCTATTCGGCCGACGGGGAGGTGCTGGACCAGTTCTCCGTGAAGAACCGGACGCCCGTCACGCTGGATCAGCTCCCGCCCGGATTGATCGAGGCTCTCATTGCCACTGAGGATAAACAGTTCTACGAACATTGGGGCGTGAACGCTCCGCGATTCATCCGCCAGATGGCAATCAATCTCGTGACCTTCCGCCAGGCGGGCGCCAGCACAATCACGCAACAGCTGGCCAGGAACCTCTACAAGCTCAAAGGGACCGAGGAGTCTCTCTTCGACAAAATCACCCGAAAGATACGCGAGTTTATCACCTCCGTCCAGATCGAACGCAACTTCACGAAGAAGGAAATCCTCCAGCTCTACCTGAACGAATCCTATTTCGGACGGGCTGCCTACGGCATCGAATCGGCGGCTCAGGTGTACTTCAAGAAACGTGCAAAGGAACTTGTTCCCGCGGAGTACACTCTGCTGATCGGAATGCTCAAGGGACCGACGTACTACGATCCAATCCAGCATCTCGACCGGGCCCTTGTGCGAAGGGACATCGTCATCAACCAAATGCTCAACGATGACGTCATCAGCGATGAGGACGCCCTGCAGATACGGTCGGATACGTTGAGCTTCCACCTTCCCGATCCGGAGCTCCGGCAGGGGATCGCCCCACATTTCGTCGAATGGATCCGCCAACAACTCGTGCAAAAGTCCCGGACGTACGGCTTCAACGTTCTGCGCGACGGCCTGAAGGTGTACACGACGCTTGATGCGCGCATGCAACGACATGCCAATCGTGCCGTGGAGGAGCATATGAAGGAGTTCCAGGCAAAGTGGGACACGCTCTGGAACTGGAATGCCTATCCGGAGATTCTTGCCGGCAATGTCGAGAAATACATCACAGAAACGGAGGCGTACAAACGCGCCAAGACCCCCGAGGCCAGGGACAGCATTGCCGCCGCCCTCCGGGCCGATTCAACCTTCGTGGATTCTGTCCGTGTCCTGGCACGGACCATTGAGGTGGGGTTCGTCGTGATCAATCCCCATGACGGCCATATCCTGGCGATGGTCGGCGGCGCGAACTTCCGGCAGTTCAAGTACGGGCTGAACCACGTCACCCAGATCCGCCGCCAGCCGGGCTCTGCATTCAAACCCTTCGTGTACACCGTCGCCGTCGACAACGGGTACTCCGTGGCCACGGAGCTGATGAACCAGCCCGTCACGATTCCCATGCCGGATGGGACGCGCTGGACCCCCTCGAACTACGACGGCGACTTTGGGGGATATTATACCTTGCGCGAAGGCCTGAAGAAATCGATCAACCTCATCGCCGTCCGAACGATCCTCACCCTGGCGCCACCCGAACAGGTTGTTGAGTACGCGAAACGCATGGGGATTCGATCGAAGATCCGGCCGTATCCGTCGATTGCCCTCGGATCGGTGGAAGTCTCCCCCCTTGAACTGACCACAGCCTACGGCGTGTTCGCCAACGAGGGCGTGCTGGTGGAACCGATCGCCATTCTCCGCATCGAAGACAAGGATGGAAACGTCATCGAGCAAAATTTCCCCGAGAAGCGCGAGGCGTTGAACCGGGAAACCGCGTACATCATGACCGATTTGCTTGAGGGAGTGGTCAACGAGGGCACTGCCCGACGCGTGCGGGGATATTACCACTATCCGGCGGCGGGAAAAACCGGCACAACGAACGACTATGGCGACGCCTGGTTCGTGGGATTCACGCCACAGCTCTCGGCAGGCGTCTGGGTGGGTTTTGACGACAACAGAATCAAGTTCGGCTATGCGGAAGGCCAGGGCGGCCGCGCCGCCGCGCCCATCTGGGCTCGATTCATGAAATACACGTACGAAGACCCCGACATCGGAATGAAGCTGGAGTATTTTCAGCGTCCGGATGGCGTCGTGACCGATACGATTTGCGTGGAGACGAAAAAGAAGGCACGTGAATGGTGCCCCAATAAAGTGGAAGAAATCTTCAACGCAAAGTACCCCCTGAGTCTCTGTGACAAGCACACCAGCATTCACTGGAACGAGGAACAGCAGACGCCCAGCAAGATTCACTGGTAGCCCCCCAGTTTCCTTCAAAGTTTTTTCGACCGTCTGGAACCGGATCGGGTCAAGGCAAGCGCCACATCAATCGCCTCTTCTATCAGCGCCCGGGGGATGTCTTCAACAACGGAGGTCTGGCCGATCCGCGTCGGAAGAACGAACCGGTTCCTCCCAACCCGGGCCTTTTTGTCCCGGCCGATGAAGGAGAGAACCCTCTTCTTGTCGATCCTTCGAAGGCCCACTTTCAAGGGAACCCTCGCAATCAGGTTGGTGATGCGCTCGAACGCATCCTGCGACAAAAGGTTCAGGCGTACGGCCAGGTGACTTTCCGCCGCGAGACCCAGAAGCACCGCCTCCCCGTGTTTCAACAACCTGTAGTCGCCCTCCGCCTCAAGGGCATGCCCGATCGTGTGGCCGCAATTCAGAACAACCCGCTCCCCCGCCTCGCGTTCATCTCGCGAAACAAGCCGGGATTTAAGCTCCATGCACCGGGAACCGATGCGGAAAAGTGCCGCGGGCTCCAGGTCGAGGAGGTTCTGCAGGCCGGATTCAATCCAGGAGAAGAGCTCCTCATCAAGAATGATGCCGTACTTCACGATTTCGCCAAGACCGCAGACGACCTCGCGGTATGGAAGCGTTCTGAGCACGTTGCTGTCGGCAATCACGCACAGCGGCTGGTAGAAAGCGCCGATCATGTTCTTCCCCAAGGGGTGATTCACTCCTGTCTTGCCTCCGATGGAACTGTCCACCTGCGCAAGAAGAGTCGTGGGAACCTGAACAAGCGCCAGGCCGCGCTGATACGTTGCAGCAACGAATCCGGCAAGGTCGCCGATAACCCCGCCTCCCATGGCCAGAACGCTTGCAGACCTGCCGACGCCGGCCCGAAGCATGCTGGTATAAATGCGGCCTGCCGTGGCAAGATTCTTGTACTTTTCCCCCGTCGGAACAATCACGGGGACAACGGAATATCCGGAAGACGTTAATGACCGCTCAACAGCCCGGAAGTGAAGCCGTGCCACAGTCGTGTCGCAGACGACAACGATCGGCCCGGAAACCGCGTGGGCGTTCAGCAGGCGGGAGAGGGATCGAAGAAGTCCGTTCCCGACATAAATGGCATAGGAACGGTCCCCCAATTCGACGGTAATGGTCTTTTCGGACACAGGGCTTTGGACTCAGATGCGCAGAAGCGGTCGAAGGTTCCTCACAATCTCATCGACGGTGATGCCGATTCTTTTCTGTTCCGCCGTCACGATCACATCGGCCCGGTTATAAAATTCTTCGCGCCGTTTCATCAACTCTTCAATTCTTTGTCTGAGGGCGCCTTCGTCAAGGCGGTGCCCGCCGGAATCCCGGAGAAGCGGCCGATCGGCTTTGCTCCGCAAACGCCGCACTGCTTCTTCGGGCGACACTCGAAGGTAAACAATCCATCCCCGTTCGTGAATCAATCTGAAATTCTCTTCGTTCGTCAGCGTTCCGCCCCCAAGAGAAACGACGCCGTTCTCCATTGACGCGATGTCCTTCAGGACTTCCCGTTCAATGGATCGGAACCCCTGCTCACCCATGTCACCGAAGATCGCATTGATACTCCTTCCCGCACGTTCCTGGATGAGTTCATCCACATCGACAAACGGAAATCCGAGTGTGTTGGCGAGAATGGGCCCGATGGTGCTTTTCCCGCTCCCCATGAAGCCTGCAAGGTAAATCAGCGAGCGTTGGCGTTCTTGATCGGACATGCTGGAGTGAAGGCGAAGTGCGCAGGCAGAAGTTCCTGCCCTAGAGAATATCGAACCGCACCCCCGCGGAAATCGTCATTCCGTCGACATTGATCCTCGCGGGGATTTCCCCCTGCTGAAACTGGACAACCTGCCCCCCGTACGGTACCGATGAAACGCTGAACCTGTTCCGGACATCAACCTCGGGATCACGGAATTTCAATCCGGCGACAACCGCGACTCCCGGCATGGCCATGTACTCCATGTTCACGGAGACGTGAATGCCGAAACCCGTCCTGTTCCCGACGGCGTCGGCGGACACACCGGCCACGGAATAGACACGTTTGGTCACATACGCTCCTACTCCGCCGCCCATCGACACCCTCCATATGCGGGATCCGAGGGGAACATAGACCTGCCCCCCCAGCTCGATCGGAATCATTGAGTACCCCTCCTCCACCGGCAGGCGCCGCGGGGGAGTGACGGAGCCATCGAGACGCATTTCAGATTTCACCTGGGAGAGGTATTCGATGCTCAGCGAGAAGTGGAAGCTGCCATTGAGAGGCCGGGCAATGATTTCCCCCCCAAGGCCCAGAACACTGGTGAACGGCGTCGTGACCGTGCGAAGCTCAAAGGAAGGATTGTTGGGATTGGGATAAAGCTTGGAGGTGGTGATCAACAGTCCGCGTGCCGCCACTGCCACTCCCCATTCTGCCGTTTGCGCGCCAGCCGGCGAAAGTCCCAATGCCAGTGCCACCGCCGTCAGCGCGCATCTCCGAACCATATCATCCCCGCTCAGCGAAAGAATCGATCACGATAGTCGGCAATCTCAGCCCGTTCGCGCAGAACTGCCACCCAATCCTGCGAAAACCTGGTGCGCTTCTCCTGAAGGAGCTCCTGCATCAGGTCATCACGCCGGGAGGCGTATTGCGTCGAATCAAAAGGAGTCCTGGAAATCATTTCCATAATGTAGTATCCACGGGCACCCTGGAAAGGCGGCGAAACCTGACCAGGCTCCAGGGATTCCGCCATGCCGATGAAGGCAAGGTCCCGCCCGATCGATGTCGGAGGCTCGCTCGCCTTGAAAGGTCCGGTCGATCGGACTGTCACATCAGGAAACGAAGCCGCAACCATGCGCAGACTTCCGCCACGCGGGATCGCGGCATGGACTGCCTGCGCCCGCTTACGGACCTTCTCCATCTTTCTCTCACGAATAACCATCGATCGCGTGATGTTTTTCACGTCGGCCAACGGCCGGACTCCCTCCTCCCGAATGCCGCTGAGCCTGAACACACCCACCCCCGCATTCATCCCGAGTGGCTCACTCACATCACCCACGGAAGCAGAAAAGGCGAAGTTCATCACGGCATCGTTGAAGCCGATTTGGGGGATTGCACCCCCTTTGGTGAACTCCGGCGTCTCGCGAATCTGAACGGAGCTGTTGCGCGCCGCGTTCTCAAATCCCTCTTCGCCAGCAAGGTACACAAAATCCTGTGCTTGCTGGTATGCCCGGTCAATGGACTGGGAACTGGCCTTCACGCGTATGGCAAGGTCGAAAAGCTCCACTTCCTTGTTGGTGCGATCGAGCACCTTGATCACATGGTAGCCGAACTGAGTCCGCACGGGCCCGAGGACTTCGCCCACGTTCGCACGGAAGGCTGCATCTGCAAACGGCTTCACCCACGTCGTTCTGCTCCCCCACCCCAAGTCCCCTCCATCGGGCGCGGAAGCGTCCGTACCGTGTTGCCGTGCAAGCTCTGCAAAATCCTCCCCGGCCCGAATTCTGCCGAGCAGTTCACGGGCTTGGCGGAGCGATGCCGCAGAATCCACACCAGCCGGTATCAGAATATGCGCGGCACGGACGAACGTTTCTGAGCCACGACGCGTGTTGGTCACCTTGATGAGATGAAAACCATCAAAATCCCGTATCGGACCGATCAGGTCGCCGGCCTTCGCGGAGAAAACGTCCGCCTTTGCACGGCTGAGCTCCGAAGGCTTGTAAAAGGCCTTGGTAGCCGGGATTTCAGAAGAGGCTTTGGCAAGCTCAAGAAAATCGGCTCCGGCAAGGGCCTCTTGTTTCAATCTCTCCAATTCAGCCACGACATCAGCCGTATCCTCGGGGGATGGAGCAAGGGAGAACACGACGTAACTCAGCTTGCGGGCCGGGCGGACCTTGAACTCCTCCTGGTGCTCCCTGTAATACCGCTCAATGTCTGCCTCCGTCACTTCCACAAGGGAATCGGGCACCATCACCGAGGGATCGAACAGGGCGTAGAGGGCCTCCATGGTCGCTGTTCTCTCAGAAAACCGCTGGCGGATCTCCGCCTCGCTCACGCGGACGGTTGCCAGAAGAAGGCTCTGGAGTTTTTGCTGTCTCAATTGATCTCTCAGCCGTCGTTCCACCTCGAGCCAGGCGTTGCGATTCTGAGGGTCTGCAAGAGCCCGGTCATACGCCGCCCGGTTGAATGCGCCCGTGGAATCACGAAACATCGACACGAGTTCCTCCGGGGGGGTCGGACCATGCACCAGGTTGACGATCTCTGCATCCGTGACGGTTATGCCGATCCGTTCAATTTCCTGATTGATCAGGATCTGACTGACAAGCGTATTCCACACTTGTGAGCGAATCTGTCGCTCGACTTCTGGATCGGGTTCCTGTCCGGTTTGCGCCCGCTGAGCTTCCAGGGCGCGCCGATAGACTTCAGAAAACTCCCGGTAGGTGATCTTGTCCCCATTTATCTCGCCAACCGAATCCCCCGCTCCGCCGGGACGAAGCGTCGTAAGTTCCATCCCCCAATCCAGCATGATATAGGCGATGAAGATAAACGCGAACACAGCGAAGAGTTTGCCCAGGTTATTGCGAATCTGTGACATCAACGGCATAACGGCCTCTGATTCCTCGGATTTTTCGTGCAGAAGGTAAACAGAAATATATGCCCGGATTGGCTGAAAAGCAACGTTTTTTATTGACTTTCCCGGCACATTGACGTATATTTTTCCTCGTTTCTTCCATGCAACTCTCCTTGTCCCATCCTCCCATTTCATTCCCAGGGTTCATTCGGTGTTCGTCATGATGGACAGGCGAAGAGTACGTTTCAGATCCGGAGATCGTTTGTGAGAAATCAACTTTCGAAATTCATTCTTATCGGCGCAGCGATCATTCTCTCCGTCTATTTTCTGTGGCCCACCTATCAGGACTACAGCTTCCGTCAAACCCTCAATTCCCTTTCCGGCCAGGACAGTATTGCCTACGCCGAGCAGAACCAGGATGCCATGCTGGAGGCCCGTCTCAAACGCATGAAGCTGGGATTGGATCTTCAGGGCGGCATGCGAGTCGTTCTTGAAGTTGACGTCCTGAAGCTGTTGGAGGACCTCGCAAAGAACAAGGATGAGAATTTCCAAACCATTCTCAACACGCTGCGCGCGGAAGCCGCAGGGACAGAGATCGACATCATCCCCGCATTCTCCGCCGCGTTTCAGACGCGCGGAATCCGGATGAGCAGATATTATCTGAACATCCGCGATGATGACGCCACGGTGACGGCATACCTCGAAGACGAGTCCCAGAAGGCGATCGATCGGGCCGTGGAAATCGTGCGGAATCGCGTTGATCAATACGGACTCACGGAACCCACGATCCAGAAGCAGGGCGGACGCCGTATCATCGTGGAACTCCCCGGCGTCAAGGATGAAGAAGAAGTGAGGCAACTCCTCCGGGGAACGGCCAAGCTTGAGTTCCTGATGCTCAGGGACCCCGATATCACGTACAAGGTCATGGAATCGATTGACCGGTACCTCGCGGGCAAGGGTGAAACAGATACCACGAAGGCTTCGTCGCCGCAACAGCAGCCGCCGAGAGACGCGCTCACCGAACTTCTGGGGGGAACGGAGACGACGCAAGATACAACGGAAGAAGCACAGTTTCGACGGGACCACCCGTTTTTCACGTACGTTCTCCCCGACCAGAGAGGGAGTGGCGACGGCTACGTGGCCGAGAAAGACCGTGAACGGGTCCGTTCCCTGCTTGAACGTCCGGAAATCCGACGGTTGATGCCGAACGACTTTGAGTTTCGCTGGTCAGCCAAAACATTTGAAGATAAGTCGACCGGCACGCGATACTATACGCTCTTTGCGGTCCGGCCTCAGCCTGTGCTGACCGGTGGAGTCATCGTGAACGCCCGCGCAAGCGTCGATCCGCAGGACAATCGGCCCGTTGTCAACATGGAAATGAACGCCGAAGGCTCCCGTGAATGGTCACGCCTCACAGGCGCCAACGTTGGCAAGCGCGTCGCCGTATCCCTTGACAATGCCATCTTCTCCGCCCCGGTCATCCAGGAAAAGATCAGTGGAGGCCAATCCCGCATCACAGGAATGGATTCTCCCGAAGAGGCACGTCTCCTCGAGATCGTCCTGAAGGCCGGTGCCCTGCCGGCTCCTGTCGCCATTATTGAACAACGAAGCGTCGGACCCTCACTCGGTGAAGACTCGATCCGGTCCGGCCTCTCAGCAACCCTCATCGCCTTTGGTCTCACCGTGTTGTTCATGATCCTCTACTATCGTACGGCAGGTTTTGTTGCTGACTTGGCCCTGTTCTTCAACATGCTGTTCATCCTGGGAGTCATGGCGGGATTCCAGGCCACGCTTACCCTCCCCGGCATCGCGGGCATTATTCTGACGATCGGCATGGCCGTCGACGCCAACGTGCTCATTTATGAACGCATGAGGGAGGAGCTTGCAGGAGGAAAAACGATCAAGGCAGTTGTGGATGCAGGGTATTCCAAGGCTCTCAGCGCTATCGTGGACTCGAATATCACCACGTTTCTGACCGGATTGATCCTCTATCAATTCGGAACCGGCCCGGTCCAGGGATTCGCGCTGACGCTCATGATCGGCATTGTCGCGAGCATGTTCAGCGCCATTATTATCACCCGTGTCATGTTCGACCTCATGACCGAACGCGGCATGGTTCCCAGCATTGGCTGAGTAAGGAGTTCGAACACCGAAATGCAATTCTTCAAGAAGACAAATTTTGACTTTCTGGGCCCGCGCAAGGTGATGTATAGCCTTTCGGCCGCCGTGATCCTGGCCGGGATGATCTCTCTGACGGTAAAAGGCATCGACTTCGGCATTGATTTCCTGGGCGGCACGGAGGTTCTTCTGGAGTTTGACCAACGTCCTGCGATCGGAGACATCCGCGACGCCCTGGCGACCGTGGGCCTGGCGCAGAGCGAGATCAAGGCCTATGGCCTTGGCGAGACCATCCTGGTCCGTACCGTCGAGCAGGCAGAAGGGACCGTGATCGGAGACCGAATCAAAACCGCCCTCACCCAGTCGTTTCCCGAACGAACCATGGAGGTTCTGAAGCAATACAAGATCAGTCCCAAAATCGGCAAGGAGCTCAGAACAGACGCCTTGTACGCCGTGGCAGCCTCGCTGCTGGTCATGCTGGGGTACATTGGAATCCGGTTCAAATTCGTGTACGGCTTTGGTGCAGTCATTGCCGTGTTTCATGACGTTCTCGTCGCCCTGAGCGCCCTCACCCTCCTGGATGGCCTGATTCCCTGGTTTAACTTTGAGATCACTCAGGAAGTGGTGGCCGCATTCCTCACCCTCGTCGGCATCTCGGTCAACGACACGGTCGTCGTGTTTGACCGTATCAGGGAAAACCTCAAGATCTACAGAACCATGTCCCTCCTGGAAGTGATCAACCGGAGCCTGAACGACACCCTCAGCCGAACGATTATTACACAGGGGACGGTCCTTCTTGTCTTGCTGGTGCTGCTTTTTGCGGGGGGGGAGGTCACGCGTGGCTTTGCCTTCACGCTCGCCATGGGGACCATTGCAGGTACGTATTCTTCGATTTATATTGCAAGCGCCATTGTGCTCGACTGGAATCTTCGCAAAGCACGGAAGGACGTCCGGACGAAGTAACAACTTCATTCACGAGGGAGAGTATCCGTATGAAATTCAAGACGAAGGAATTGAAGGGCGTTACGGTCATCGAGCTGAACGGGAATGTGATGGGGGGACCGGATGCCACCGAGCTGAACGAAGAACTGCACAAGCTCGTTTCAGGCGGCAAGAACAAGGTGGTGGTGGACCTCGGGGACGTTAAATTCATGAACAGCTCCGGACTCGGCATGCTGATCAGGGCGTTGACCACGATGCGGAATGCCGGAGGAGACATGAAACTGGCCAGAGCGTCGGAGAAGATCGAAAGCCTCCTCATCGTCACAAAGCTCATCACCGTGTTCGACCATCACGAATCCGTGGCAAAAGCCGTCGATGCCTTCAAATGATCCCGCTCGGTTCTGATTCAAAGGGGAGACCCCGGGTCTCCCCTTTTTTGTTGGCCGCTCTTCTGTTGGCCTGCGGAAGACAAGACCCCCTCCCGAATCCGACACCAACACCGGCTACACGAATCGTCTCCCTCGCCCCCAACCTTACGGAAATCCTTTTTGCGCTCGGACTCGATAGTACTGTTGTCGGCGTGACTGACTTCTGCGACTATCCGCCGCTCGCAAAAACCAGGACCCGCGTGGGCGGAATGACGAATCCGAGCTTTGAAACGATCGCGGAACTCAGGCCCGATCTCATCCTCATGACGGTCGCGGGAAACTCGAGGGCGGACCATGATAAACTCGTCTCTCTCGGTTTTACCGTGGTGACAACCGATCCCTCCATGGTGGAGGGTGTTTATGCATCGATTGCTCGCATCGGATCATTGACCGGAACCCAGCATCGCGCAGATTCCCTGATCACGGCCTTGCGGCAGGATCAGGAAGACTTGATGGCACGGGCGCGAAGGCGGGCTCCGCGCTCCGTACTGCTTCTCCTCTCCCTCCGTCCGATCATCGCCGCCGGAACCGCATCGTTCATTGATGACCTCCTCCGACTGGCCAACGCAACCAACGCAGCGGCAGGGACGGCTTCCGCCTATCCTTTGCTCAGCCGCGAAGACATTCTTCAGAAGAATCCGGATGCGTTGATCCTCTTGGATGACGTCGCCTTGGACCCACGCGAGATCGTCGAGGCCTACCCGGAATGGAACACGCTCAGGGCAGTTCGCAACGGTCGTGTGATCATCCTCAATACCGACCTCATCAGCCGCCCGGGGCCGCGCATCATGGAAGGACTCCGCCTCCTCATCTCTGCTCTCGAATAAGGACGGTTGCTTCTCTTCCCTCAACCCGATATATTCACCCACTGATCATGCCCGCCCAAACTCCCGTGTTCGTCGCCGTGGCCGGCAACATCGGCGCCGGCAAATCATCCCTCACGCGTCTTCTCGCCGACCGGTTCGGCTGGATCCCCTATTTCGAATCCGTCGATGACAATCCTTATCTTGCAGACTTCTATGCCGACATGAAACGGTGGTCCTTTCATCTTCAGATGTACTTTCTCGCCAACCGGTTCAAGAACCACAAACAAATGATCGAATCCGGAAAGCCTGTCATTCAGGATCGCTCAATTTATGAGGACGCCGAGATTTTTGCGAGAAACCTTTTTGAAATGGGAAACATGGAGCGGAGGGACTACGAAAACTACGTGTCGCTCTTCAGGGTCATGATGGAATACCTCAAGCCCCCCGATCTTATGATTTATCTGCAATGTTCCGTGGATGCTCTGCTGGAACAGATTGCAAAGCGGGGGAGGACGTATGAACAGAGCATCACGAGGGAGTATCTCGAGCTTCTCAACGGGCACTATGAGGAATGGATCGGACGGTACGACCTGGGACCTTTGCTGGTTGTCCGCACGAAAGGGTTGGATTTTGTTCACCGCGCGAACGATCTTGATGAACTGGCGGGCGCTGTGGAGAAGTGCCTGCGGAATCCCGCATCGTCCCCCCGCCGCACCACGTTCCGCTAACGGCCCGTTCCCGAAAGGATCTGGTTGTACATCCTTCGCCCCTTCACCAGGCTTACGGCAACAGCCAGCTGGGGATCGTCCTTGAGTGATGCCGCGATTTGTTCTCGTTCGCCTGCAATCCTGCCGATGATCTCCAGCGTCAGCAGACGCTTGATCTCTTCTTCATGCCGCTCAAACTCCCTTTCCTGCTCACGCTCTATGAGCTGTTCCAGCCGTTTGATGTGATCGAGGACGTCCTTTCCGTATCCTGCCTTCTGAGCCGCCAGCTTGACCTCCTCCAGTTTTTGACGCGCTTCCTCCTTGAGCGTAAACCCGCGACTGCGCACAAAAGCCTTGAACTCACGATAGAGCTCGGGGGTCACTGCAAATCCTGGCCCGAGCGTCGAATGGGTTGACGCATAGTGATTGGCAAACTTGAAAACCATGGCCTTGTCCACCAAGGCGGCGGCCAAAGCACTCTGTGCCGGCGGTTCAACCAGCGTATCAGGTCTTATCCCCCCGGCTTCGTACACCGAGCGGTTGTGCATTGTCCGAAACTCCCGTCTCAGGCTGTCAGGCAAAATCCGCACGTCCCCGTTTTCCTTTCGGTGAAAATAGTCTATCTCCTGAATGCTTCGCCCGCTTGGAGTGTAATACCGTCCGGTCGTGATTTTCAATGAAGTCGTTTCGGACACACGGATGATGGTTTGAATCAATCCCTTGCCAAACGTTCTGGACCCCACAATCACTCCGCGGTCAAGGTCCTGGATTGCCCCGGCCACGATCTCACTGGCGCTGGCAGTACCGCGATCAACCAGCACGGCCAAGGGCACCTCAGGAGCAAGGGGCTTTCCGTTGGTGCGGTACCGTCGCTCCGAATCCACCCTCCTGCCGCGTGTCGAAACCACAAGACTGCTTTCCGGGAGGAATTTGGAGGCCACGTCCACAGCCATATCGAGAAGCCCGCCCGGATTGTTCCGAAGGTCAAGCACGATGCCCTGGACAGCTCCGCGATCCAGAAGGTCCCTGAGTGCCTGCCGAACATCTTCGCCGGCCGTGCGCGAGAATCGCTCCAACCTGATGTAGCCGATGCCTTCCTCCACCATGCCTGCGTACGAAACGTTGCGCACGGGGATCTCCTCCCTGAGCAGAACGAATTCCAGCGGCGTGTCCTCCCCCTCACGCTCGATCGTCATTCGAACCGCCGATCCCGGTTCGCCCCGGACCAGACCGCGCACTTCGTCGAAGGACTTCCCTGTCAGGGACACGCTGTCGATGGCAACAATTCGGTCACCGATGCGAATTCCATACTTGGCCGCTGAAAAACCCTCCATCAACCCCACGACGGTAATGGCCCCGTCGCGGATTCCCACCGTGATCCCCACGCCCCCGTACTTCCCCGTCGTTACCAGATCGATCTCCCCGTGCTCCCGGTCGTCGATGTACACGGTGTACGGGTCAAGCGTCTTGAGCATGCCATTGATCCCCGCTCTCATGAACTTGTCGGGATCGATCTCATCGACGTAGTTGGTGGCAACCTCCTTGTAAACCTTCCCGAAGAGGTCTATCCCCCGGTACAACTTCATCAGCAGTTCATCCTGGAGTGCCGAAAAGCCCGCCACGACCAGCAGGACGGCCGCGCCCGCGGGAATCAACACGTTAAATCGAATTCGCCTCATCGTTCGTCGTTCCTCACAAGTGTCTCCTGAACCCGCAGCCGGACGATCTTCCAGATTTCCTCTTCGATGTCGGTTTCCGGCCGGTTGCCGTCAATGACCACAAAACGCGGCTCCTTGCGCGCCAATTCCCGGTATCCGCTCCGCACACGGTCATAGAACGCCCTGCCGTTCGATTCCATGCGGTCCTTTCCCTGACCTGAAGCCTTTGCGCGGGCCTCCAGGACGTCGACTGGAACATCCACAAGGATCGTCAAGGCCGGCTTGAGCCCCCCTGTGGCCAGTTCATTGACGTTCTCCACCGCATCGGTCGGCAACCCCCGCCCCCATCCCTGATAGGCCGTTGTCGAGTCGTAAAAGCGGTCGCAGAGAACAACCATCCCCCGCCCAAGGGCAGGCCGAATGACCTCTTCGACGAGTTGGGCACGGCTCGCTGAAAAGAGGAACAATTCCGCCCTGTCGGTCATGGCCATGAGCGTCTTATCCAGCAGAATCGACCGGATGCCTTCGCCGATGGGCGTTCCTCCCGGCTCTCGCACAACGAGAACCTGAAAGCCCTCGCGCGTCAGCCGGTCTGCGAGCCGCTGCACTTGCGTGGACTTCCCGGAGTAGTCCAAACCTTCAAACGTGATGAGCATGCAATGCGTGAATGTGGTGGCGCAGAAACAAAGTATCGAAATCCGGCCTCGAATGCAACGGACTCGCGGAGACGCTGGTCTCTTCGGTTGCACGGCACAAGTTTTTTCGGTACTTTGATCCGGTTTGTACGACGAGCTGAACGCCAATGACCGGCAGATCGACTCACACCGCACCTCGGGATGTCCACTCCTCGAAGAAAACATACCCCTCCTTCCCGCCGCGCCAAACAGCCGTCGACGCCCGATAGCGCCGACCGGCGGCGGCTCGAATCCAGGAACGAAGATACAACGCTTATTCAACTCGCGCTCAAAGGCGACCAATCAGCGTTCGCACGCCTGAGGGAGAAATACCACGACGCAATTTACAATCTGATCTACCGCATGATCCGGGAGAAGGAAGAGGTGGAGGACCTCACGCAGGAAGCATTCATCAAGGCCTTTGCCTCGCTGTCATCCTTCAACGATGAATTTGCCTTCTCCACCTGGCTTTACAAGATTGCCACAAACAACTGTATCGACCATATCAGGCGAAAAAAGCTCCAGACATTCTCCATCGACAAACCGCTCGAATCACGGGAAAACGAGATCATGTTTGAGGTGCCGGATTCGACGTATGAGCCGGACCGGGACATGATCGCCAGGCAGAGGAAGAAACTGCTCGACGACGCCATACAATCGCTGCCCCCGAAGTACCGGCAGGTTATTCTCATGAGACACCAGGAGGAAATGGAGTATCAGGAAATAGCCCGTGCGTTGAAGCTTCCCCTTGGCACCGTAAAAGCCCATATTTTCAGGGCCCGCGAGATGCTGTACAAATACTTGCGGGATAAAATGCGCAATTATTGAGGTCCCTGTAACTCCCATTCCGGGCATCCGTAGTACAGTACAGGCATGATCACCCCTTCGTACAAGACAGGCGTCGTCATTGGACTGCTTCTGGCAGGAGTGCTCCACGCCGGGGCCCAGGAGCGCCGGCATAAGGAAATCCCCCTCGGCGACGAACGGGAGCTCTCTGTTGTTGTCGACGTCTCGTTCGGAACGGTCATCATCGGCCGGGGACCCTCCGAGAAGCTCGTCGTGGCCGATTTCTCCTCGCGCTGGGAGGACCAATCAGAGGACTTCAAGATTTCGTACAAGAGTCACGGAACCCGGGGCGAACTGATCGTACGCTCTAAAGACCGGTCCCGCTTCTGGGGAAAAGACAACGGCGAATCGGAGGACCGGGTGTGGAATCTGCAATTCTCCGATCAGATCCCCATGGACCTCCGGGTTGAACTGGGGGCGGGAAAGGGAGAATTGGATCTCTCAGGCCTGCGGATCCAGTCCCTGAAGGTGTCCTCCGGAGCCAGTTCCGTGGAATTGAATTGCGACAAACCCAATCCGATTGTCGCAGAAGAGGTCATCATCGAATCTGGTGTCAGCAAATTCACGGCCAGGAACCTTGCCAACACGAATTTTCGCAGGTTGAAGTTCAGCGGGGGCGTCGGAGCCTACAAGCTGGATTTCAGCGGGAAGCTGATGCGGGATGCCGATGCGAAGGTTGAGGTGGGCTTGGGAGCGATCACCATCGACGTGCCGCGGGAAATGCCGGTGCAGCTATACTACGATGACACCTGGTTTTCCAGCTTTGACCTCGACGATGGATTCACGAAACGACGCGGGGGGCTGTACGAAACCGTGGGGTATTCATCCGGCGACCCGGCCCTCTCCATCCGCATCGAAGCGGGGCTGGGAAGCGTGAAGATCCGCAGAAGGTAGTTTCCTCTCCTATCCAATCCCAAAATGGAAGAACTGACCCCATGAATAGGGGTGGCTGACCTCATGCGTCCTGATGAGATTCAGCAGTGCCTGGCGATAGGCATCCCCGGGAGCCAATCCGTTTGCGAGATGAGTGTAGAAGAATTCCGAAAAGAACTTTGACGCCTTTCGCTCAGCCCCCCACGCATTCAGAAACACATCCGAAGTCCCGTTGATCCTCAAGAGAAACGCGTGCAGGGGCGTCAGCCCGGTCCCCTGCCCCAGCGTGTTGGACAGAACCACCACCGGAAAAGCCTGATGGGTTGCGAGTTGTTTGAAGCCCACTTCAATGGACTCGTCCAGTGTTTCGCCGTCCGACAAGGCCATGGTTCCGAACGGAAAATTGCCGGCCGTATTCCGGAAGTCCGTGGACAGCTGAAGAATGTCTGCTTTCACCGCAATATTTCTCCATGTCGCTTCGAGCCCGATAAGCACCGAGGCGTCCCTGAAAAAACTCCGTATGTCGCGCAACTCATAATCGATGGACCAGTTCCGCCCCGAGGGATTGCCAACGGCAAGAACGTGCTGAATCCGGGACGAGCCCGTCACGCGGAAGCGAAGCGACCCCAGGGTGGCGAGGTAATCGACACTGGTGATCTCGACCAGGTAGCGAATCGTTCCGTCGCGCTCCTGTCGCTCCAGCGCGTGGAAAGGAAGATTCTCGAACTCCCCCGGCACAATCACAAGGTTGCGGTCCATCATCGGATCAACCGGGCGGAGGAGAATGTCATAGAGGGTGGTTGACAATGTGGCAAAGCGCGTCATGGCCGGGAGGCTTGCCTCTCCCGCCGCTCCTGAATAGACGTTGGGGTCTCTCAAGAGTCTCAGGTACTCTGCAACAAGTCCGCGAAGGCGGTCGCGTCCCACGGGCACAGTCTTGACATCAAACGTCGTCCTCGAGGCCGCAAAGATCGAAAGCTCCTGTTCGGCCGGAAGGAATGAGACCAGCAGGGTTCCCCGCGGAAGGTGGGCCTGCACCTGGCTCAGGGTGGGGGTATGCCCGCCCGCGAGCGGTGCATAATTCGGGAAAGCATCAGACACGCGTCCGGCAATCGTTTCAAGTTCCTTGCGAAGCGTCGTGAGCCGTGCCCTGGCTTGCTGAAGCGTCCTGGCCGGGGCCTGATAATCGCGATGGGACAGCAGGCTGGACACTTCAAATTGGAGGAGCCTGTACTCCTCCAGCTTCGTCCTGTACTCTTCCATATCCTTCTGCAATACAATGTTCCGGATGGGAATCGATTCCCCGGCGAGAAACCGCCCATACAGGGTCGACAGCGACCGGTCCGCCACCATCAGGGCATCAGCAGGACGGCGAATCCGCAGAAGAACAGATGCGAGGTTGGTGTACCACTCCCCGCGCGCCCGGTCGAGATCAAGTTCCTTTTGATACGGCAGGTGGAGCTCGGGATTCAGGTATTCCCCCTGGCGCATCTCGATGAGTTCCACAGCCCTCTCATACATTGCCCGGGCCTCCACAAGCCGTCCCACGGACCGATACAAGTCCCCAGCGCGGCCGCAGGCATAAGCCTCGCCGGCAAGATGCGAACAGTCCTGGAACCGCTGGGCGATTTGCAGATAGGATTCAATCCGCTTGTCAACCTGAAATGCCGGCGTTTGGGGAGGAATCTGGCGTTCGGTAATATTGGCAATGAACAAATAGAGGTAGTTTTCCGCGAGCCGGTCGCCTGAGGAACGTGCGGAGGCTGATGCCTGGGTGTAAAATCGCTTGGCATCCTCGAGCCTTCCGCTCTCTGCATACACGGTGCCGATGGAAAACAGGAGCAGGGACTCATACTCCTTTCCGGTACGGAGCGATCGCAGGGTATTCACCCCGTCGCGGAAGCGTTCCAGGGCAGCATTGCCTTCGTTCATCGCACGGTAGACGTTGCCGGTCGCGACGGCAAGTCTCGCGGCGGCTTGCGGCGCTTCGGACGCTTCCAACGTCTGCTTTGCCTGGGTCAAGGAGTTCAAAGCCTCTCCGTACCTCCCCTGGCGATAGTACGCCTCTCCCATGCCAAGAAGAACCATGGCTGTCTGTCCCTCCTCCCCCGCCGCCTTGTACTCCCTGAGGGCGACCTCGTACTGCGAGAGGGCCTCATCCCAGCGATTCATCCAGTACAGCGCCGTTCCTTTCCGCATCGCGCTGAGCGCCTTGCCGGGCTTGTCATCAAACGCCTCGCTCAGGACATACGAGGACTCATACTCTTCCACTGCCTTCCGGTAATCACCCATGGTTCCGAAGATGTCGCCCATCAGGATGTGTATCCGCGCCTGGGCTCGGAAGTCATTGGCCTTGCGGCCGTACTCGAAGGCGATCGTCGCTGTTTCAAAGGCGTTCCGGAACTGGCCTGAAGCAATATGAATCCTGCTGAGGTAGGTGTATGAATCGGCCAGCCTGGAGAGATCGTTCTCCTGCTCGTAGAGCGGGAGGGCTTGCGTGAAGAATACTTCGGCCTGGCTGTAGGATCCGCTTTCGTACAGCGTCACCGCTCGCTCGAACAGCTCATGGGCATTGACAAGGGGGGATTGGTCCACATCGCAGGCGGCGAGGAACCACGCGAGAAGTGCAAGCGTCCCGAGGGTCGTGCGCAACGGTTTCACATCCTTGGTGGAGAAAAAAAAACCCGTGGCGATGTGCCACGGGTAATATAGGAAAGAGCTTGGGGGAGTGCAACTGCTTCTTTGTTTCACCGGAAGCTGATGCCGACGCCGAGCGTGAACGCCTTGGTGGTTCCGATGTTGTAATCGGCGTGGATGTTCAGAACCAGGAGGGAGATTCTCGCACCGAGGAGCAGGCGTGAACTCGTGTTCCCCTCGTGTGTGAATTCGACTGTGCCCCCTGTTCCGCTGACCGTGTACGGCCCCACTTTGATGGAGGAACTTTCAAGTTGAAAGCCCGCGTAGACAGTGAGCAGAAGCAGGTGTTTGCTCACCTCCACGCCGTACGCTGTTGCGCTCGCTTCGAGCAATTTGGCCCCGCTGGCATCTTCGTAGTTGAGTTTCTGGGTGAAGAAATGGACGGCCACATCGAGCGGGAGCAGGGGAATATACTGATCGATGTCATGCCGGAGCCCGAAACCGAGGAGATTGACCTTGCCGACGTCGCCGATCTTCGCCGTGGGGAAAAATCGTCCCATGACCTCGAATCCGAATGGCAGGCCGATGGAAACCTGGGGGAGGATCAGAGGGGTGGTCGGAATGTTCAAGCCGCCTGGAATCGTACCCAGCAGATCGCCGTTGTTCGCACGGATTTCTTTGCTTTCCTTGCCACCCACCACAGAATTTGCCTCGATCTCTGCGGGATATCCTGTCGGAGCGACAGCATCCCCTCGACTGTAGCCGGGAAAATTCGGTGTTTCGAACATGTACTTCTTTTCGGAGTCCTGAATCAGCGCTCCGGTAAGCTTGATATGAATGTCGAATCCCAAAATGCTGTGTACGTCGGCCGTGTGATAGAGTCCGGAGTTGAGCGCAACGCCCCAACCGTTCAACAACGGCGCAACGTACCGTTCCGCATTCACCCTGGCCATCTGTTTCAACTGCGCACCAAGATCCTGTGCTGTGAGCAACGACGGGCTGGCCACCAGGAGTGCAACAGCCGCCAGATATCGGAATTGTTTCACAGATCGAGCCTCCCTCGAAATGAATTGATGGTGATCATGGAGCAAATATCCTGAACTCTTCGCCCAGATGCAATGATCAGATGGACCGCACGATGTCGTCTGCGTTGTCGGAGATGATGCCGTCGATTCCCCACTCTGCCATTTTCTTCGCATCCTGCACGGAATTCAGCGTGTAGGCATAGAGTGCCAATCCTTGTTGACGTGCGTCACGAATCATGGATTTCCGAAGCTCTCGCCGGGCGCAGACAAACACCGAGGCGCCGACCCGACCCGCGAGTTTGGACGGGGGTCGGCCGAAGTCGCGGTACATGTTGTAGATGACGCCACGCGGAATGGAAGGATCCAGCGCCGCGGCTGCGGCAAGCAGGTCGTGGGTGAAGCTGGAGAGCAACACCTGCGATGTCATTCCGCACTCGTGCACCTCCTCCACAACGCGTTTGACGAACTGTCCGGCATTGCGGAGCCAAAGATCGCTCTTCAGCTCGATGTTGACCCAACAGGTCCCGCGCGCGGCAATCAGCACTTCTCTGAGAGTGGGAATCCGTTCGCTGGCAAACGAGGGATGAAACCATGATCCTGCATCATAGCGCTTCAGCTCCTCGAGCGTGTAGTTGCGGACCGCTCCATTGCCGGTTGTTGTGCGTTGCAGCGTCCGGTCATGAATCACGACCGGATGACCGTCACGCGATACGCGGACATCGAGCTCGATCATCCGGATTTCGGGATGAGCAAGCGCGAGGGAAAAGGCGGCCATGGTGTTCTCGGGAGCCTTGGCGGAAATCCCCCGGTGAGCAATAACGATGGGAGGCCTTCCCGCCGGGGGCTGGGGTCGAAACGGATCCATCACTCCTTCGGAAGCCCGTTCTTGAGCAAAAGGTCCAGGAGGGCCTTATGGACAACCGGGATGTCCTTCATGCCGTCGATCTGCGTAAACCGGCCGGACCGACGGTAGAAATCCTTGAGCGGCTTGGTTTCTTTCAGATACACTTCCAGGCGGTGGCGGCTGGTTTCAGGCTTGTCGTCCTCGCGCTGATAGAGCTCTCCTCCACAATCCTGACATTTCGTTGTTTCATCATCCAGTTGGTGCAGGTTGTAGATACGGCCGCATTGCCGGCACATGCGGCGCGCGGCCAGCCGTCGAATGACCTCGTCGTGCTCAACCCGCAAGCTGATGACCCGGTCCAGTGCAATGTCCATTCGTTCAAACAATGCATCAAGCGCCTTTGCCTGGGCAACCGTTCGCGGAAAGCCGTCGAGGATGAATCCCTTGCTTGCCTTCTTCGAGCTCAGGACCTCTTCGATCAGACCGATCATGATCTCATCGGGAACGAGGTTTCCTGCACTCATATACTCCTGCGCCTTGATGCCGAGCGGTGTCTTGTTTTTCACTGCTGCGCGGAGGAGATCGCCCGTGGAGATATGGGGGATCGCGAATTCCTCGGCGAGGAGCTTTGCCTGCGTTCCTTTGCCCACGCCGGGCGGGCCAAACAGTATAATGCGCATAAGGGGGTCGTGTTCTGAAGTTAGATGGGGGATCCGTGCATAGCGGCGGTTGTTCCCCGTCGGAGCGAGCGGGCAGGCGTGCGCGATGCGCGCTCTTGGATAGCCAGTTGTCCGCAAGCCGCAGCGATATCTTCCCCTGAACTGCTCCGGATCATGACGGTCAGGTGCGCTGCGCGCAGGTGCGCGGCAAACTCTTCAATGCGCTTTCGGGGACTGGCCGTCAGGGTGGACGCGAGCCCTTCGGGCTTTGTAAACGCGATCGAGTGAAACGGAATAAGATTGATTTTCACAGGAACTGTCCGGGAGAACATGATCAGGCGCCGCAAGTCTTCGTCTGAATCGTTGAATCCATTGAGCAGAATGTATTCAAGTGTCGGCCGCAGGCGGGTCTTTCTATAGTAATACTCCAAAGCGCCCTGAAGCTCGACAATGCCGAATTTTCTGTTAATGGGCATCAGAACGGAGCGTTTGTCGTTGTCCAGAGTGTGGAGGGAAAGGGCAAGCTTGGCCCTTCGGTTTTCGTCTGCCATGCGGCGGATGCCGTCGGCCAATCCTGCCGTGGAAATCGTGATTCGCCGTGCACCGATGTTGAGGCCATGGTCGTCGGTAATGATCTCGATTGCCTTCATGACATTCTCGTAGTTCAGCAAGGGCTCTCCCATGCCCATGAACACGAGGTTGGTGATCCGTCGGGGGTGATACTTCCTGGCCTGGAGCACCTGGTCCACGATCTCACCGGCCGTGAGGTTGCGGAAAAAGCCCATGGTGCCTGTTGCACAGAATTTGCAGTCGAGCGGACAGCCGACCTGGGTGGACACACAGAGGGTGATGCGTTGTCTGCCTCCGGCCTCTTCGGCGGGAATGATGACGCTTTCGATTTCCAGTCGATCGGGGAGGCGGAAGAGGAGTTTTGTTGTGCCGTCGGCGGGCGATTGTGACGTTGCGACCACCTGGAGGTTTTCAATGGTGGCGACCTGTTCGAGGTCCTTGCGAAAGTTCCGGGAAATATCGGTCATCGCATCGAATGATTCCACTGCTTCGCAGTAGAGCCAGCCGAAGAGCTGGCGAGCGCGGAATTTCTTTTCGCCGCGGGACTCGACGAATTCCTGCAGATCGGCGAGTGAGAGGCCTTTAAGGGTGATCTTTTGCATGCAATTGATGAAGACGACGAGGAATGTACTGAAACGTTCGCGTGATGGCAAGACAGAACACGGTAGGATTAAACCTGGTCGGCGGATGCTCTTGACTAAAAGCATGCTCCTTGCTAAGTTCTTTCAGGATAGTTCCAGTCGCAGCGATGGTGATATTCTCTTCTGTTGTTTAATGGCAAGACTCCCTGCGCCGGCTTTACGCACACTTTCTTGACCAAGGAGATCGCTCATGTTCAGACGAACCCTATTGCTCGTTCTTTGTGCTGTGTTGGCATTGCCAGTTTTTGCGGTATCCCAGCAGAAGAAACAGACTGATTATGTGTTCTGGCAGAAGAAGGACGACGCTTCAAAGACGGTGTTCGTCAGTCTGCATATTGCAGAGATCGAATCTGATCACGGATGGGACAAGTATGATCTGAAATACAACGACAAGTGCAATAAAGACTTCACCGATTTTCTCGTCAACATCATGAGCGAAGATGATCTGAGCGAGCTCAGTACCACCTTTGATGACATCCGTCTCACCCCTGTTTTCGGAGAAGTGATGTCCAAGCTGGAGTATGCACTCTTAAGAAGGACCAAGCTCATCGAAAGGTGGCTGGAAGATGGATGGACCGTCTACAGCGTGGATTTTCGCTATTCCCCCCGCAAGGGCGAGGTAGTATCTCACATCAATCCTCTCTCGCCTTCGGAAAGCCCTCCTTATGCGAGAGGAATCATCACGAAAAAGCGTCGCCGCTGAAGCCGCGTGCTGGATAGGTGCGTCGCGGGGGAGTTGATGCTCTTTCTTCGCGTCCTTGCTTACCGTTCACCGTTCAGGCGTTTAATCACCATATCTGTCAGATCAAGGACACCGTCTGGATCTGAAAGGTAGAGCAGGCCGGGGTCGGATTTCTTGAAGATTGCCTCGACGTGGGTTTCTTTGCCGATGGTCTTAATCATGGGGAGGATTTTTGCATCGAGCTGTTGAAGTTCCTTCTTGTGCGCCTCATCAATTCTGGCCTCAGAGTCTTTCATAAACCGGTCGAGAGCAATGAATTTGTCTTCAAACTCCTTCTCCATCTGCGCCCGTATTTGTTCGCTCACAATATGTTTTTCGCCGTCTTTTTTCTTCTTGAACTTTTCTATATTGGCCCCAGTTTCAAGTGAGCAGTTTTTGGGTTTAATTTGATTCAATGGTTTGGGTTTCGAGGGCGCGTATGCGACTATGCTCACCAGACTGGAGGACGCTATGGAAGAGAAACACGGACG